>Ga0224512_10000104_pt1 | contig 90233 bp, 82 predicted proteins | sample SF_May12_sed_USG_4_FD_169103 | JGI IMG/M metagenome (GOLD analysis project Ga0224512, IMG submission 169103) | Sediment microbial communities from San Francisco Bay, California, United States - SF_May12_sed_USGS_13 | ecosystem: Environmental > Aquatic > Marine > Sediment | place: USA... | reverse complement strand
GCCTGTGGCGCGAGGCGAAAGTCCAGCCGGAGGTTCTGTCCCAGGCTCACGACGACGTTCTGTTGTTCCTGTTGCGCATAGCCGATGAGCCGAACCGTCACCGTATACGGCCCGCCCACGCGCATGTTTGGGAGGTTGTACACCCCACCGGTTCGGACCACGGCCTGGTAACGGGTATTGGTCGGAACGTGCACCGCCACTACCAGGGCTTCGGGGAGCGGATTTCCAAGCGTGTCCGTGACGATCCCGCTCATGGCCGCCGTCGTGACGCCTTGGGCGTCGAGGCTCCCGGCGGTCCACGCCAGCGCGCCCGCCACGAGCAGCGCTGTCGAAAGCGTTCGACCGATCTTTGTCATTGGTGCTCCCTCACGAAGTGTCGGGTATGAACAACCCCGCACACCTGTACGTGAGCGGGGAAAAAGGCTCTGACGCATGTGGAAGGAAGGAATCGCGTGCGCTCCCCACGGTCGCTGGTCGAGGCGCCAGAGATGGAGCCTCAGTGAGCGGCGTTCTCAGGAGCGAGAGATCGAGTGCCTGCCGGGAGGCGCGGATCATGCGCGCAAAGATATCCCCGGAAAGGGGTAGGGGCGAGTCCCGGCCGGCAAGGCCCGTTCGGGATAGGGACAACGGTTCTCGGCTCTGCCCGCTCAGCGCTTGACCCCCTTATCGTCCGCGCTCACTGCTCCACGATCACCACCCCTCCTTTCATGACGAAACGGACGTTCCTGAGCGCACCGATGTTTCGGGTGGGATCGCCATCCACTGCCACCAGGTCGGCCAGCAGCCTCGGCACAATGCGGCCGCGGTCGTCGAGCCGCAGGACCCTCGCGTTGCCCGACGTCGCGGTGACGAGCGCATCGTTCGGCGTCATCCCGTATTCCACCATCAGCTCCAACTCACGCCCGTTGTCCCCATGCGCGTAGACCCCGACGTCCCCGCCGAAACAGATCGGCACGCCAGCCGCGAGTGCTGCACGAAATGAGCGGCGCTTGGCTGCGATGCGCTCGGGCTCCGGATCGATGCCCTTGCGCCAGCCTGCGTATTGCGTGATGGCGTCGCCCGCCGCGAGCGTGGGGCAGAGCGCCACGCCCCGGTCCGCCATGAGGCGAAACACCTCCGGCGTGCCACCGTCGCCGTGCTCGATCGTCAGCACACCGGCAAGCGTCGCGCGCCGCATCCCTTCCGGCGTACTCGCGTGGGCGGCTACGGGTCGGCCCGAGCTTCCGGCCACCTCCACCGCAAGCCGCAACTCCTCCTGCGTGAACGTCGGCGCGGCCGTTCCGTCGGGACCCCAGCGATAATCGGCGTACACCTTCACCCAGTCGGCACCCCGACCGATCTGGTCCCGTACGACGCGCACCAGGTCGTCCCGTCCATCGGCTTCTTCCGCGCCCAATGGGAGCGACCATTCCGGTGCGCCCTTCGGTCCATAGCTTCCGGTGCTCACGATGGCCCGACCGCTCACGAGCAGTCGAGGACCCGGAGTGATCCCTTCGTCGATCGCTTGCCTGATCCCCACGTCGGCATATCCCGCGCCCTCGGTGCCAAGATCGCGGGCAGTGGTCACACCGGCCATGAGCGTAGCGCGTGCGGCTACCACCGCTCGGGCAACGCGCAGGGCGAGTGGCTCGCTGAGCACCTGGTCATTCCAGCTCGTCTCGTCGTACGGATGGAGCAGCAGGTGGGAATGACCTTCGATGAGGCCTGGGAGCAACGTGGCGCCGGTCAGCTCGATCACCCGCGCTCCGGACGGACGGTCGACGGTTCCCCGAGGACCGGCAGCGGTGATGGTTCCGTCGGCAACGACCACCTCCCAACGTGTATGCAGTTCGGTGCCGTCGAATACGCGGTCCGGGATGAGTACCGTCGATTCTTGCGCTACAATCGGCCTGAATGGTGAGGCCAATGCGCTGATCGCGAGCAACGACGTTACGATATGGGGCGACATGGGACCTCCCTGGAGTCCGACACCGGATTCGCAGAACATAGCCGTTGCCTCGGGGCTTCGTGGAACTCCGCCTCCACTCCGAGGGTTTCACTTAGCGGACTCGAACACGGGAAGAACGTGAACCAAGCCTGGCGCAGTATCGTCAACCGAGTGACCGTCGCCGCGGTGGCGCTCACCTTTGGGGTGAGCCTCGTCCCGCAAGTCGTCGCGTCGCAAGAGCCTCCGCCGGAGGAACGGGAGAGGCGGCGGGGGGAGATGCCGAGTCCTCCAACGCCGGAACCGTCTCCGAACCGAACCTGGCAGGTTCGGGCATCTCCGCAGGCTAACCTCTGGTTCCATTCCCTGGCCGTGATCGCCGCCGATCAGCCGGGACCGCTCGGTTTGTACAGTGCCGAGTACGCTCGCCACGTGCGCGAGGTAAAGCAGGAGCGTGGCGTGTACCCCACGCCGCTCGACTCCATCGCGTCAGACCTGCGCACAGCGATTGGCGACGGGCGAACGCTCGAGTCCCTGCATTTCGTCCCGCTCTATTTCCCGGATGCCACGCCCGAGCGGATGTTCGGAGCGCTCCTGGCCGTGGCCAAACGCCGCACCAACGATTCGGCCCTGGCGGGGCAGGACGTCCGCTTCGGGGCGGCGGTCATGGCGCAGGCGTTCGAGGACGGCAAGGCCCGGCGGCTCCTCGAGCGGCTGGCGGGGGTGGTCGAGCGCGAGTGGACCCTGTTCTACCGCCAGTACTGGGAGGACTCGCGGACCCATGAGGATTCCATCGCCACGGCCATGCAGGAGATATGGGAGCGGGACCTCGCTCCGGGTCTGCAGCCGCTGCTGGAGCGGCGCCGGCTCACCGGTGGCATCGTCATGCCGTCGCCGGCACTCGGGCCCGAAGGTCGGATCGTCGATGTGCGGGAACTGGACCCGGGTGATCAAGTGGTGGCGGTGCAGGAGCCACTGCTCGCCACTGGGCCGGACGCAGCCGTGTTCGCCTTCTTGAAGGAGCTGTGTTTCCTGTTGGTTGACGACCGGAAGCTCAATCCCGACTCGCTCACGGTGGACGAGCGGGAAGACCTGCGGCGGACGGCCGCGGTTCGGTGCGGGGCGCTACTTCTGGAGTTCTACGCTCCGGCGCATGTCGGTCGCTATCGACGGGCCTTCCTCGACGCGGTGGGTGCCGAAGAAAGCACCACCGTGGCGGCATTCGAGCGGGTGTACTTTCTGGATCCTGCCCTCTACCGGCGTCTCCGCGATCAGATCCGGAGCAGGTAGGCACGGCCGGAAGGCACACCTTGGCACGCGTAAAGCGCTACCCTACGGCACGATTCCCCCGGTCAGATCGTCGGTTTGGGGCCGGCGTGATGCTGGCGGCGGCCCTTCATGTCATCGCCGTGATCGCGCTGGTCGTCTCGCTGACCGACCCCTACCAAGCCGGGACGGAAAGGCCCGGTTTGGCAGGTGGCGGTGGTGGTGGCGGCGGCGGGCGAAGCGTCCAGTACGTCCAACTCCCGCCATCGTCGACGGCCGGCACACCCACGGTCCGTCGACCGTCAGTCCCGGCCCCACCGGCGGAGCTCGAGCTGCCACGACCGACGACCGAGGCCGAGGAGCAGCCGGAGGAGATTGTGGTGCTGAACGCAGATCCGGCAACGCTGTTCGCAGAGCGCACGACAAGTCTTCTGACACTTGGCCCGGGGTCGGGCACGGGCGTCGGTCCTGGATCCGGTGCCGGGATCGGTGGAGGGACGGGAACCGGACGCGGAACCGGGGTGGGGAGCGGCATCGGTCCAGGCAGCGGTGACGGTGCTGCCGTGTACGCCCCCGAGCCGCGAGCCATCCTCTATCCGTATGAGGCGCCGCCCGTCTCGATCCGTGGTGAACGGTTCCGCATCCGGTTCTGGGTCGACGCGCGCGGGCACGTCGACAAGGTCGAAATCGAGCCGGAGATCCAAGATCCAGCGTTCCGACGCAAGCTGCTCGATCGGGTCTCGTCATGGACCTTCTACCCGGCACGAACGATCGACGGCAAGCCGGTTGCCGGCCAATTGGTGATCACCTACTCGCCGTAGCGGAGGTCGCAGGGCCTCGGCGCGAACGTCGGTGACGGCTCTGGCGGCGGTGGCACTCCGAACGCGATGTGAGCCACATCACCCCTTCCACGCACGGACCCACCTACCTTGCCACGAGTCCCCAGCGCATTTGACCCAGCAGGCCTCAGTGGAGACACGTGCCATGACAGTCTTCAGCCCCGGCAAGAACGGCTCTCGGTTCGCCTTTCTCCCCGATACGACCGGACAGGCCGTCCCGCTGTCCATCCTGGCCCACGGTGTGCGACTCACCGGCACGCTGGAGACCTCGGGTGTGGTGCGCGTGGAGGGGGAGGTGAACGGTGACCTGCGTGTGAAGGGTGGGCAGGTGCTCGTCGCGGCCGGTGGTGTGGTGGAGGGTGATGTCGAGGCCGCGCTGGCCGTCATTGCTGGCGAGGTCCGTGGCCACATCGTAGCCGAGGAGTTGGTGGAGTTGAAGACGGGCAGCACCGTCTACGGGGACATCACTACGCCTCGGATCAGCGTTGAGGATGGCGGTGCGGTCAACGGGACGCTGCGGATGACCGGTCAGCGCCAACAGGGGAACGGCTGGACGTCTCCGTCGAAGAACGCCAAGGGAGCCGGAGCCAACGGGGATGCGGTCGCCATGCAAGAGGGACTGGGACTGCCAGGGGCCAGAGAGGCTCTTCATGCTTCGTAACGCTGTTGTGTTGGGCGCTGCCATTGGCGCCTTCCTGGTGGCGCCGGTGGCCGCGGCCGCCCAGCAGGGCAAGAAGGCGAAGACCCAGGGGCCAACTGTCGAGGTCGCGGCGTCTGTGAGCTTTTCCGTGACTGAGCGGCGGATCATCACGGAGTACTTCGCAGGGCACCGGCACAATCCTCAGCCCCTGCCGCCCGGGATTGCCAAGAACCTGGCCCGAGGCAAGCCGCTCCCGCCGGGAATCGCCAAGCAGCAACTGCCTGATGGTCTGGTCGCGCAGCTTTCGCGGCGGGCGGGCGTCGAAGTGGCGATCTTTGGCGATCGGGTCGTCCTGCTCGAAGCCAGCGGCCTCGTCGTGGACGTGCTCGAAGGCGTGTTCCGCTAGCTGGGAGACCGGATGCACCCAGCGGACCCAGAAGCGCCCGGCTTCAACGCCGGGCGCTCGTGTTTTGGGGAGTCGCGTTCGGGATCTTCAGCATGAAGCCATCGGCGACTCCACACGACCGCCGTCTTACGGCCCCCGCTTTAGAACCAACCGATCGAGGTCGGGGTCGTACGTGACCAGGACGACCTCCCGGGTCTCGATAGTCACCGACGCGTCGAGCTCCAGTGGTGCCCGGCCGCTCTCTCCGATCGGGGTGAACACTGCTCGCAGTGCGTGGGTGCCGGGCGGCAGCGGGAGCTGGCGGAAGACGTAGAGAGGTCGATCTTCGCGTGCCCCCTTGGCGCGCACCGTATCGTCTGCGACCGACGTTCCGTCCAGGGTGACCTCGAGCCGCCACGGCTGAAGCCGCCGCTCGCATATCTCATCGCGCCGCATGTGTTGGGGCAGGGCGGCCAACTCGTCGTCGGTGAGACGCCGGCACTGCTCCACGGTCTCGCTCCGGTAGCGCCAGGCGAGGCGGAGCTCACCGTCAGGGCCCACGGCAGCCGTGTAGCGGACTTGGGAAAGGCCGACTAACGCAAGTGTTGCGAGCGCGCCGAGTACCCAACCGCCCGCCAGACGAGTACGGCTCATTGATGGGCCTCGGCTGCCTCGGGTTCGGGCACGTCACACTCGAGGTCGATGGCAGGGGATTCCTCGCGCTCTGCGCTGCCAAGCGCCCGCACCTCAGCGCGGAACTCCGCAAGGGCATCATGCACCACGGCCTGCTCCCGCTCGCCGGCAGAGATGAGTCTGACACGCCGTTGGTCAACTCGAGCTTTCAACTCAGCTTCGCGTTGGTGGTACAGTCGCTGCTCGAGCCAGAGCGGCCCCTCGCGGTTCCAGCAGTCGCGCGGCGGGCACGTGACGATGAGTACGCCCCCTGCACCAGAGCGGACGAGGTACTCGACCGTGGATGTGTGCAGGTTGCCGGCGCACTGGACTGGGAACACCGGTGCGTCCTCGAAATCGAGCGACGCACTGATGCCTCCGCTACCCCGGCCACAGGCCACGATGACGATCTCGCCCGGCTGAGCCAGGTGGGTGGTGCAGAATCTGGCGATCGCATCGAGTTGCGCCTTGCCCGTGCGCCCGGGCGGACCGACCCCCATTGGGGCGCATGAGCCGGCACAGATGCCGCAGCTGGTGCAGAGGCCCGGGTCGACCCGGGCGACCAGGTAGGGACGGTCATCGGTGCGCTCCACCATGTCGATGGCCTCATACGGACAGTCGAGCCAGCACTGCTCGCATCCAGTGCAGGAGCGCTCGTCCACCACTGAGGCTGCCGGCCGTCGAGCCAGCGGTGGACGAAGGAGGGTGGGGACGAGCACCAGGATGCCGGTAAGCCCGAGCAAACCTGCCCACACGAGCCAGGGAGCTGCGGGTCGCGTTAGCGGCAGGAAGAAGGAATAGAAGACGTCGTAGGGTGCGGTGCCGGGCAGGCGGAACGCGTGCGCCGCCGGACCCATGGTGATGGGAAGCAAGAACGACGCGATACCGAGCAAACCGAGCATGCCCCACAGCAGAGGCTTCGGCGGCACGAGCACGGGCCGGGCCACGCGTGCCACGTGGATCCAGAACACGACGCCGAGACCGACGGGCAACGCGACGTGTGCAAAGAGGTTGAGAAAGAAGAAGGCGGCCGGGAGTTCCCGCTCGCCGTCGAAGGCTCGCTCGATGGGCTCGCTGAAGAGCGGGAGCGCGTCCATCCACCGGGCGCCTTCGCGCGCGAGCACTTCCGCTTGAACATCCCACACCATCACGTAGCCGGTCCAGCCACAGACGAGGATCAGGAACAGCAGCACCAGGCCGCTGTACCACGCCAGCGCCCGCGACCCCCAGGTGCGCCGCTGGAGCCACATTCGAACCAGATGGATCAGCGTCGCGACGAGGGCGGCGTCGGATGCGTAGCGGTGGAAGGATCGCGTCCACGGGCCCAGCCAGATGGTGTTGGTGATCCGGGCAACGGAATCGTACGGCGAGCCAATTCTATAAAAGAAGAGGAGATACACGCCGGTCACCATGACGGCCGCAAGGAGGGCCGCGGCGACGACGCCGGTGTGGTAGAGCGGGTTGTACCGCCACCCGTACAGGCGGTTCATCCAGGCGTCGGCGAGCGCCAAAGGCTGCCGCACCCGGTCAAGCACTCGGTCTGCCATGGCCTTGGTGGTGAGGTATTGCGAAGCTTAATTTACGATATTATCATGATTTTAACAAGTTCAAATATGTGCTCGCCTCGCTGTGCCGCGGGGTGAGCCCTGACCACTCAGGAGGACCCTGATATGAAACCGCCCCCTGATCGACCATCGGAGCCCGGCAAGATCCCGTTGGCACAACGGGTGATGGACAATCCGTTCCTGCTGCTACTGCTCGGTTTGCTCGTCATGTTCGTCTTCTACACCGGTTGGGGTTTGCTCGAGGTGTTGAGCCTCGATCAGGCACCTCTCCCCTGAGGAGTCTCCGCATGCATACCGGCATTGTCTCTCCGAAAGGGGTCTGGTGGGTCAAGGCTCCCAAGGCTGAGCGGATCTGGGTGATGATCGCGTTCGCCTGGTGCATGGTGCTGTTCGCGATGATGCCTCTGTGGCATTACAGGGGCGGACAGAACCCGTCCGGCATTCGCCACAAGGTGGACCCGGAAGCGTACGAGGCACGAACGCTCGAGTTCGTGGAGCAGTACCGCGTGGGTGAGGAAAGCGGGATTGCCGTCGTGGCCCCGCCGCCCGGCAGCGACATCTACATGCTCGGCAAGATGTGGCAGTGGATCCCAGTCTTGAAGCTGCAGGCAGGCGTAAGCTACACGCTGCACCTCAGCTCCAGCGACGTGAACCACGGATTCAACCTGTTCCCGCCCAATATCAACTTCCAGGTCGTGCCCGGCTACGACTACGCGCTCCGCATCACACCCAATGAGCCCGGCGACTACAAGGTCGTGTGTAACGAGTTCTGCGGTATCGGACACCACCTGATGCTTGGCCGGATCATCGTCGAGGAAGGCCCGGTGGTCGCGGCAGGAGGTATCCAATGAACACGACGGTCGCTGCGCTCGCTGCACGTTTCCGGACCTGCCCAACTACAGGTCTCAGGGTCAACAGCACGGCCGAGCACCTGATCCGATTGAACGCCGTCTTCGCCATTCTGGCGATGGTGGCGGGTGTGATCGCGGCGTTCGGTCTCGTGCTCACTCGCTGGCAAGCGGTGCATCTGCTCGAAGCGGTGTGGTACTATCGCCTGCTCACGGTCCACGGTGTGAGCATGCTGATCTTCTTCATCATCTTCTTTGAGATGGCGGTTCTGTATTTCGCAGGGCCGGTGCTGCTCAACTCGCGGGTCCCGATGCCGAAGCTGGCGTGGGCGGCCTTCATCCTCATGGCGGTCGGCGCGGTCATGGTGGAGGTCCAAATGTGGACCGGCAAGGCTGACGTCCTGTTCACATCGTACCCACCGCTCCGGGCGCATCCGAACTACTACCTCGGCATCATCTTCTTCGCGGTGGGGGCCCTGGTCGTGGTCGGGCTCTTTTTCGCGAGCCTTGTGGTGGCGAAGCGGGAAGAAACCTACGGGGGCTCGGTTCCCCTAGTGACTTACGGCGCGATCGCTGCGGCCGTGATCGCGGTGATCACGTTGCTTCACGGCGCGGCGATCTACGTGCCAACTTGGACGTGGGCCATGGGGTGGACCGCTATGCCCGATCCGCAGGTGTACCGCCTGATCTGGTGGGGGCTCGGTCACTCCTCACAGCAGATCAACGTGGCGGCCATGGTGGCCGTGTGGTACCTGCTTGGCGCGTTGACCGTGGGAGCGGTGGTACTGAACGAGAAGATCAGTCGAGCGGCGTTCTTTCTGTACGTGCTGTTCATCTCGATGGCGTCGGCCCATCACTTGCTCGTCGACCCCGGGTTCGGATCGGGGTGGAAGATCTGGAACACGAGTTACGCGATGTATCTTGCCGTGCTCGCGTCCATGATCCACGGGTTCACGGTCCCGGCGGGAATCGAGGTGGGGCAGCGCTTGCGGGGTTTCACCAAGGGGATGTTCGAGTGGTTGCGGAAGGCACCGTGGGGTGATCCAGGCTTCAGCGCCATGATCCTGTCCATCATCATCTTCGGTTTCATCGGCGGCATCACCGGGGTCACGTTCGGCACGGAGCAGATCAACATCATCGCCCACAACACGCTTCGCGTGCCGGGCCACTTCCATGCCACGGTGGTCGCGGGCACGGCGCTCGCGTTCATGGGGGTGACGTACTACGTGATCCCGCTCGTCTTCCAAAAGCAGGTCGCATTCTGGCCACTGGCCCGAATTCAACCCTATCTGTTCGGCGGCGGGATGGTGTTGTTCACGATGTCGATGACGTTTGCCGGGACGTTCGGTGTTCCACGGCGCCACTACGACATCAGTTTCACTGGTGCTCCGTTCGACATCCAATACAACGCCGCGGTGGACCTGCTCCTCGGCATCATGGGGATCGGCGGTCTCATCGCTGCCACTGCAGTCGTTCTCTACATCCTGATCGCCGTTTGGTCGGTGTTCTTCGGCAAACCGATGCCGCAGGCCGCCACGGCGGGAGAGTGAACCCATGGCATTCTATGGCGTACCCCAGGGCGTCTCCAAACTCCCGCGGCAGGAGCATGCACCGGGCGGGGGTGAGAAGGAACACGCCGAGCACAAGGGGCTTGCCCCACGCGGGACCTTCATTCTGGTCGGCGTATTCTTGGTTGCGTTCATCGTGTACTACTTCGTGAACTGGAAGCTCCTCTCTTTCGTGTGGCAGGTGGGGTAGGTCCGTGACACGACGCGAGTGGGGTCCGCTCGGAGCGCTGGCGCTCATCATCGCCGTGACGGTGGCGTGGTGGGCGCTCGCGCTCTGGCCACTGCCGACCGAAGCGCCTGAATGGCTGTATCGGACCCGGAACGTGTGTTTCGGCGTCGCAGGCAACGGCCTGCCCGATGCGTCGGGATGGATGCTCCTCATCGCTGAACCGATCACGATGGTCGCCATCCTCGCGTTCTTGTTTGGTGAAGGACTGCGTCGTGGATTTCGTTTGTTGGCACGCGCCAGGGTCGGCCAAACGGTCCTGGTCGGCGCAATACTGGGCGTCGCCGTCGGCTTGGGTGCCGTCGCGGCGCGAGTTCACGCCGCGACAAGCAGCACGGAGGAGTGGTTTGCGGTCACGGCGGACATGCTGGCGCGCCTGGACGATCCGGCACCGAGCCTCGGCCTTCTCGATCAGGTTGGCAATCGAGTAACGCTCGAGCAGTTTCGTGGCCGACCACTTCTGGTGGGCTTCGCATTCGCTCACTGCACAACGGTGTGTCCTCGGGTTGTGCAGGACGTCCAGCGCGCACGCCGGCGTTTGGGTGACGGCGGAATCGGAGCCCTGATCGTGACGCTCGATCCTGTACGCGATACGCCGAGCCGGCTGCCCGGGATGGCGCAGCAGTGGAATCTGGATCCCGGTACCCTCGTCGCGAGTGGACCCATCAACGACGTGGAACGCGTGTTGGACGAATGGGGCGTTCCGAGAGAGCGGGATCCGCTGACAGGTGACGTGGTTCACCCGGCACTCGTGCTCGTTATTGACGCGGAGGGCGTCATTCGGTATCGCACGCCCGGCGGCCCGGACCTGCTGGTGGACCTGGTGGCGAAGCTGTGACGGGTCGGCGTGGGCGAGACTACGTCGACCTGACCAAGCCGCGGATCACTGGCTTCGTGGTCCTCACGGCGGCACTCGGGTATTGGCTGGGAAGCGGCGCTGCGGTGGATCTGGTCCGGCTCTGTCCCCTGCTGATGGGAACGGCGCTCGTCAGCGGCGGTACCAACGCGCTCAACCAGTGGTGGGAACGCGATGTTGACGCTCGGATGCCGCGGACCCGACGGCGCCCAGTCGCCTCTGGCCGTCTCCCGCCCCGCCATGCGCTCCTGTTTGGCATCGCCATCGGGATCGGTGGCACGGTGCTGCTCTTTTGGGGCACGAATGCGCTCACGGGAACACTGGCGGCCCTTACCCTGGCGAGCTACGTGTTCGTGTACACACCGCTCAAGCGACGTTCTGCGCTGAACGTCTTCATCGGCTCCGTTCCGGGCGCGCTCCCGATCATGGGTGGATGGGCGGCGGCGAGCGGACGGCTCGACCCCACCGCCTGGCTTCTGTTTTGCCTCCTCTTCCTGTGGCAGCTGCCGCATACCTTCGCGCTCGCCTGGATGCTCAAGGACGAGTATCGAGTGGCTGGCCTCCGTATGCCGGGAGGCGACGACCTTTCAGGTCGGCGCACGGCGTTCCGAGGAGTGATCGCCGGTGTGGCGCTCCTCGCGGCGAGCCTGGCGCTTGCACCGTCGGGGACGCCCGGGGGGGTGTATGGTGGGACGGCGCTCGCGATCGGCCTGTTCCTCATCGCGGTCATGGGAGCGTGGATGTGGCGACCCAGTGTCCGTTCGGCACGCCGGGCATTTCTCGCAACGCTCGCCTATCTGCCCGCCGTGCTCTCTGTCTTGGGTCTTGCCTCCGCCTTCCGGTCGCCGTAGCGCCGATCGGGTGGCTCGTGGTCATCGGCCTAGGCTCAGGTTGGCGCGCTCCCTACCACCGCCCGTACAGTGCCTTCCACTCCTCCTCGAACTCGTGTCCCGCCACCCATCGCGGTACGTCGTCGGCGTCTGCGACGCGGACCGCCGTTTCGAACAGGATCTGCATGTCGCGTGCGGTTCCCTCGAGGTTCCACTCGGGATGAATAGAATCCGTCACTTGGTGGTAGTGCCGGAGCCGAAACTCGTAGGGATCGAAGCCGAGTGGGGTGACGTAGTCCTTCCCTGCCTGGAGATACAGGGCCGGGATGCCCGCTTTGGCAAAACTCACCTGGTCGGACCGATAGAAGCTTCCTGCGTTCGGGTTGGGGTCGCCCGCCGGACGCAGCCCGTGCTCCTCGGCGACACTGCTGAACGTCGCGCCCAGCGTACTCATCTCGATCCCGATCGCGGCGGCGTCTCGGGTGACGCCGTAGGACTGAGGCGAGTCCACGTTGACGTTCGCCACGATCTGCTCGAGCGGCACCGGGGGATTCGCGACGAATGCGCTGCTCCCGAGCAAGCCGCCTTCTTCCGCTGTGACCGACACGAACATGACGGATCGTCTGGGCCTCGCGTTCGCGAACGCTTCGGCGGTTGCCAGAATCGCCGCCACGCCGAGCGCGTTGTCCTGGGCGCCGTTGAAGATCTTGTCGTCTCCGGGAGCGTCCGGGTTCATGCCGAGGTGATCGTGGTGGGCGGTGAACACGACGTACTGCTCGGTGAGCGTCGGATCGCTGCCACGCACCACGCCGGCGACGTTGATCGCCTCGACCCGCTCGATCGCCGTCTCTATGTGGACCGTGAGCCCGTACCCGGTGTCCCGAGGACGGAAATCTCGCTGGGCGGCCGCGTCGAATAGCCCAGTGAGTGTCGTCCCCATGGACGAGGCGATACGCTCGGTCAGCGTGGAGTCGATCCAGGAGAGCAGGTCGAGCTGGTAGGTCCGTTGCCAGATCTGTCGCGACCCGGTGTTGCCGATCACGCTGAAACCGTAGCTCGCCGACTCGGTAGTGTGCACCACGATCGCGCCAGCCGCGCCGTGCTTCTGCGCCTGCTCGAACTTGTAGGTCCAGCGGCCGTAGTAGGTGCGTGCGGCCCCGCCGAACAGCGCCTCGCCGTTCTCCTCCACCGGCGGATCGTTGTTCAGGAACAGCAGCACCTTGCCGCGCACGTCCGCTCCCTTGAAGTCGTCCCATCCGTACTCGGGCGCCTCCACCCCGTAGCCCACGAACACGATGGGCACGTTCCGCAAGTCGACGACCGGCTTCTCGGCGGTCGACCAGTAGGTGACGTTCTGGTCGTTGGCGAGTGGGAGCGCGCCCCGGGGTCCCCGAATAGACAGCGAGGACGTGGTGACGTTCTTCCGCAGGCCGACCAGTTCGATCGGGAGCAGGTAGGAATCGCCCGCTGGAGCGAGGCCGATCTGCTCGAAGCGCCGCGTGATGTACGCCACCGCACGGGCTTCGCCCGGCGTGCCGGCGCCCCGCCCCTCCATGCTGTCGGCGGCGAGGACGGACACGTCGGCCATGATGCCATCGGCAGTGATGTGTGTGGCAGGATCGGGGGTGCAGGACGGCAGCGCGAGCGTGGTGACAGTGAGCAGGGCCCAGGGGGAACGTTGCAGCATGATGGCAGGCCTCGGCGGAGGTGCGGAGTAGTCAGAGGTTTCGCACGGAGAATACGGCACCAGACAGGAGGGGAGAAGGGCCGCCAGGCGCCCCGTACGCCTAGTAGATGCCCGCCTCTTCGGTTGTGTTGGAGTACAGCTCGCGGCCGGGCCGCAATCAGTCTGGGCGAGACAACAAGAGTGGCCTTGCCGTCCCCGGCCGCAGGTGGGGCGCTACGTGTCCTCGGCCCCGAAGGGGTCCCGTCGGTCGCGGTTGGTGCGAATCCGCTTCGCGCGACGCTGCAACCCCGAGCGTCGGTCCTCGTCGCCTGCATCCCGCTGCTTCGAGCGTCGGTCCTTCCGACGTCGCTCGCGCACCCGCCGGTCCTTAGGGCTACGGGGTGCGGCAGGGTCGAGCTTCGCGGTCAATTCGGCGGTGATGTGCTGCCAGGCGTCGATGAGCGCCTCCCGCTTGCGACGCTCCGTCTCGGTGAGGTCTTCAATCGTGGCCCTGTCACGCAGGGCGGTGATCTCCCGCGACAGCCTCGCCTTCTCGCTCCGAAGGCGCTCGAGCTCCGCGAGATCGAGATCCTCGACCGCCTGTTTGCGGAGCACCTGGAGCTCCCGGCCGCAGTCGTGACAGAACCGGGCCGGCTTTGCGGTAGGTGAGTTGCAGAACGGGCAGTGAGACATATCGCGCAAAGATGGGAGATTGAGGTCGCCAACACCACCCGGCTTGTCGTATGGCACGGCGCATGCCGCTCGGCGCCGTGCCGAGGCGGAAACGAACAGCCGCAGAGGCGTACCTCTGCGGCTGTTCTGCGTGGCGAGCGCAGATACCGGGCAATCCGGCGGCCCCGGCTGTCAGGTTCCTACGGTCTTGTGAGCCGAATTGCGTCTCGGCAGCTCGTCCACGCGGTCACGGTTGCAGTCGATCCCCGCCCCTTCCGAGACGGAACGTGAGCACGTTGCCTCTCTTGCCAATCGCACCGCTGGCCAACCCGGCATCACTGTGAGGGGTGGCCACGCCGGAAGCTAGTGACTCGCTGTGTCACGCGGGGTGACGGCCGTCACAGTCCTCGCAGCGCTCCTGGCGCGAGAGACTGCCTCGCGTCGAGCTGTCCCTTCCAGAATTCGCGATAGTGTTCCACCCAATCGGCGGCATCCTTGAGGGGAGCCGCATCGAGCCCACACCGGCTGATCCGCCCAGCTCGGGCACGCCGCACCAGGCCAGCCTTCTCCAGCACCCTGAGATGCTTGGATATAGCGGGGCGCGAGATGGAGAACGGACGGGCCAACTCTCCTACCGTCGCGTCCCCCTCGGACAGCCGGGCAAGGATCTGTCGGCGCGTTTTGTCTGCCAGGGCGCCGAAAACGCGGTCGAGTTCAGGATGATTGGTAACCATCTGATTACCAATCTAGGATGGATCTTCTCTTCGTCAAGTGCTGGCTGGGATCTGGTGCCCGGGAACCTCGTGTCCCAGGTTGTGTGGCTGCGTACCTCGCCTCGGGAGCAGTGATGGCCGCGAAGAAGGCCCTTGGATTCTGGATGTGTACCGCGCTGGTCGTGGGCAACATGATTGGCTCGGGCGTTTTTCTCCTGCCCGCGTCGCTCGGTTCGTTCGGCGGGATCAGCATTGTGGGATGGCTCGTGAGCGCGGGTGGGGCCATCTGCTTGGCACTCGTGTTCGCCAGACTGGGGCGGCTGGTCCCGGAGACTGGCGGCCCATATGCCTTTGCGCGCGACGGGTTCGGGGAGTTGGGTGGCTTCCTCGTCGCGTGGGCGTATTGGATTTCCATGTGGACCACCAATGCCGCGCTCGCTGTGGCATTCACGAGCTACCTCACGGTTTTCTGGCCGGACCTTGCCACGACACCGATACTTGCCGGTGCTGCGTCACTGGGAAGCCTGTGGCTCCTCACTGCGGTGAACCTGTCCGGGGTTCGCACCGCGGGCGCAGTGCAGCTGGTGACGACCGTTCTGAAGCTCCTGCCGCTGCTGGCGATTTGTGCCGTGGGCCTCTTCTTCTTCAATGCCGAGCACTTCCAACCCTTCAATGCGAGCGGTCGTGGCACGCTCCCGGCCGTGAGCGCCACCGTGACGCTCACCCTATGGGCGTTTCTCGGTCTCGAGTCGGGCACGGTGCCGGCAGGGGACGTGAACGACGCCGAGCGCACCATTCCCCGCGCGACGATTGCGGGAACGCTGATAGCGACGGTGGTCTACATCCTGGGGACGGTGGTCGTGATGGGCCTCATCGCTCCTGCGGTTCTGGCCGAATCGAACGCCCCGTTTGCCGATGCAGCGCGCGTCATTTGGGGCCCGTGGGGTGCCTATCTCCTGGGTGCGGGTGCCGCGATCTCCTGCTTCGGCGCCCTCAACGGATGGATCCTCCTCTCGGGTCAGCTGCCCTATGCCGCGGCACGGGACGGTCTGCTTCCGGCTCCGTTGGCCCGGATGTCGCGTCGCCAAACCCCGGCGGTGGGGATTCTGGCGTCGAGCGTCATCGCGAGTTTCCTGATTGCGATGAACTACACAAAGGGGCTCGTAGCCGCGTTCACGTTCATGATCCTGCTCGCGACGCTCGCGACGCTCATCCCCTACGTGTTCTCGAGCCTCGCGGTGTTCCTGCTCAGGGGGGCAAGCGGCGACCGTCCGGGCAGGCTCGGCCTCGGGCCATCAATCGTTGCCGGCGTGGCGTTTCTGTACTCGCTGTGGGCGATTGGCGGGTCGGGTCAGGAAGCGGTGTACTGGGGTTTCCTGCTCATCGTGGCCGGCCTGCCGGTCTACGTGGGGATGGTGTGGTGGCGACGGCGGAATGGCTCTGCCGCGTGAGCCCGCGACCCTCCCGCGATGGCTGCCTCTCGTCCCGATCACCGACCTCCAGAAAGGGTGTCACATGCGCGCGGGTCACCACCCGAGAGGCCACGTCGGAACCAGGCCACACGCTCGGCGGAGGAGCCGTGCGTGAAGGCGTCGGGGTTGACGCGTCCGCCACCCTGCCGCTGTATGCGGTCGTCCCCCACGGAAGCCGCCGCTCCCAGCCCTTCTTCGACGTCGCCGCGCTGTAAAATGTCGCGCTGGGCCGTGGAATACCCCCACACGCCGGCATAGCAGTCAGCCTGGAGCTCGAGCCGCACCGAGAGCGTATTGGCCAGATCCGGTCGCGCGCGCTGCGCCTGGCGCACCTCGCTCTCGGTGCCCAGGACCCGCTGCACGTGGTGGCCGATCTCGTGGGCCAGCACATACGCCTGGGCAAAGTCGCCCGGCGCGCCGAACCGACGATGCAGCTCATCGAAGAAGCTCAAGTCGATGTAGACCTTCTCGTCACCGGGGCAATAGAACGGGCCGCTCGCGGCCTGGGCGAAACCGCAGGCGGATTGCACCACGTCCCGAAACAGCACGAGTTTGGCGTCGCGGTACGTCACCCCGTATTGCGGCAACAGCGCCGCCCAGGTGCTCTGGGCGTCGTCCAGTACAAACGACACGAGATCCACTAGCGTCTCCTCCTCCGCCGTCGTGCTCACCGGCCCGCTCACCTGCGGAACGGCAGCCTGGTTGGCGATGAGCCCGAGGAGCCCGCTGATGTCCTGCTTGAAGATCACGCCCAGAACGAGCACGAGCAGGACACCACCGAGCCCGATCCCTCCCCCTCGGCCGAGGGGCAGTCGCCCCGGCCGCATGCCACGCCGGTCCTCGATATTCCCGCTTCGCTTGTTCCGTGTCCACCGCATGATCGTTATCCGGTTCAGTGTCCGCTCGGTATCGCTGGCCGACAAAGCTGCCTCTACCGTATTGGAGTGGCAACCCGCCAGGTTGCTGGTCCTGGAGACCGCGCCAAAACATGTCGCAGCGCCTCATTACGAGACGCCGGGCGGTGGCGTGACTTGGCTCACCGACCGGGCAACTCGATGCCGGGCCGCGCGTTGAGACCGGCCCTCGGGCTGGCACCTGAAATGCGACGCTTTGGGGCCGGGGAGCCCATCCCGCATGGAGGTGCGAATGAAGGGCACGGTCTCTGTCAAACGGTTGGGACGTTGGGAGTACCGGGACGTCGTGTACGACGTGCACGCGGCGCAGGACGCAGACGGCGGGTGGAAGATCGTCATCACGGCCATCGGACCGGGTACGGTCCACCGCTTCGCTGTGCTGCAGACTGGGGATGAGGAGGCCGGTGAGCGGCCGGCCTGGCTTGCCGGTGATGAAGACGAGCGAACGCAGGCAGCCGAGGAGGCGCTCACCGCTGCTGCGGCGTAAGGCTGGTCCCCTTTTGCGGGCGATCCTGTGGCGGCCTGAGGGTCGTTGCTGCACCTATCGGCTGGCCGAGTATCCCGTTAATTTGGGGGTCCACGATTATCACGCCGGAACGGGTGCGGCCGCGGGCCACCCCAGGCTGGCCTTTGGAGCGGAGCGACGATGCCGCACATCATTCTCGAAGGGGAAGACCGCATCGACTGGGCGATCAAGGTGTTTCGCCGGAAAGTGCAGAAATCCGGGATCTTGAAGGATCTTCGAGCGAAACGGTACTATGTGAAACCCAGCGTGGCGAAGCGGCTCAAAGCCGCCGCCGCTCGCCGCCGCCGTCACCGGAGTAAGCGTCCCCGGCGATAGACGCCCGGCCCCTTTGCTGCAAGGAACCCAGCCGCTACGGAGATGGCCCATAGCTTCTCTCGACCGGCAGCCCGACGCGGGGGCACGCAGCCGCGGAACGTGATGTGCGATCGGCGAGTACGGCATTGTCCGGCTCCGACGGCATCATCATCACAGTGAGGAGTACGGCGATGAGTACGACCGGCACAGTGAAGTGGTTCAACGACGCCAAAGGTTTCGGCTTCATCACGCGCGACGATGGCGAGAAGGACTGCTTCGTCCATCACTCGGCCATCGTAGCTGAGGGATTCAAGTCCCTCCGCGAGGGTGAGCGTGTGGAGTTCGAGGTGGTGCAGGGCGAAAAGGGCCCGGCAGCCCAGAACGTCCGAAAGATCGCCTGACCACGTCACGACCCGTCGACTCGCGGGGTCGCTCCGATCTGGAGCGGCCCCGCGTTGCATTGTGGATGCTCTTCGCCCCATGGATGAAGCCCAGCTTCCCCGATGGCCGCTGGACGGCTTTCCCTCCCTAGCGTACCTTCGCTGCACTCGCCGCGACCCATGCGGTTGCGGTGACTCCCTCGAGCCGAGGTGACCAATGAACTGGCTGCTCGGCGGGTTTCTCTTCCTGGCATCCCTCACGGCGACCCCGCAGGGCGCAGGTGAGATCCGGTTCGTCGAGACCAGCGTCGACCTTCGCCCCAACGGCTCGGCCGTGGTTCTCTACGAAGTGCAGTGGGCAGTGCGTCGCGGTGAGTTGCACGGCTTCTACTTCAGCGGCAACGGCCGGCTGCAGGTCTCGATGCTGGCGGATAGGGCGCACGCGGTCGACAGCCGCGGGACCCGCTACGGTCTTTCAATCACTCGGGTCGGTCCCGATCGGTGGGACATCGTGCTGGCCGACGGCCAGGGCGTGTCGTCGGGGACCGTCACGTACGTCTTTGCCTTCACCACCGATTTCGCTGCTGCCGGCCACCTCGCGCCGACCACGTCGCCGGACGGCCAAGCCCTCATGGTGTTCAACTGGTCACCGGTCGAGTGGGACGAGGCAGGTAACCAGGACCACTACACGCTGAACGTGCTGACGCCGTACGTCCTGCCGTCGGGCGCTGATCCGAGACAGACCGTCGAGGAGGGACAGCTCGTGCTCACCGAGCGCTGGGTGAACGACAAGTTCCGCATCGACTACCAACGTGGCGAGGCAGACAGGCTGCGGCTGGTGCTCCACCGTGACCGACCCGGCAACGGTTACGACATGCGCGCGCAGTTCTACCTGCCAGCCGCCTGGTTCGCGCTGGAGCGACCGGCGCAGGCACCATCGGCGCCGCCACCACCACCACCACCCAGCTTCGGTACGTGGAAGCAGACGGACTGGCTCATTGGTGGGGGGATGCTCCTCCTGCTCGGAGCGTTCTTCCTGGTGGTGACCGGCAAGCACCGCTCCATGGTGACCGCACATAGGGGATTGGACGAAGTGCGGTGGGATGTGCTCGACTGGACGCCCCCCAAGCTAGTGCTCTCGAGCTTCCGGATCGCTGGGAAGGTGTGCAAGGACCTGACGCCGCTGGAGGTGGCCTTCTACCTCGGCATCCCGTTCAAGCGGATCGTGAGCGCGATGCTCAATTCCATGGTGGCGGAAGGGTTCCTCGAGATCGTGTCGCGGAACCCGCTCCGCGCCCGCACGATGGGTACTCCAGACACGGACCGGCTCGGCGAGTACGAACGGCTGCTGTACGGGTCTCTCACCGACGACGGGCGTCTCTCGCAGCACGAGCTCGAGCAAATCATGAACCAGGCCGTGGACAACGTACGGACGAAGGCCTGGGACTGCGACGTCGAGGCGACGAAGGCGTACTACCAGAACGTGGTACAGGAGAACGTGGAGGAGCCGCGCGAGACCGACACAGACTGGTACTGGTGGTATCACAACCAGCATCCGTACTACTCCCATCGCTATAACCACGACCGGAACCCCTTCGTGAACGAGGTCGACATTCCGATTCAGACCGATCACCTGGTCTCGGCTCCCATCGACACCGACTTGGTGATGGACCTGAACGTGTGTCATGACGCCTGCCACTCTGCGTGTCACTCCGCCTGTCACTCGGCTTGCCATTCCGCCTGTCACTCGGCATGCCACTCGGCGTGCGTCAGTGGGAGCTCACACTGATGTCGGCGCCGCGCGCCATCGACCTGTCGTGGATCGACGAGTTCATCGACAACGTCCGGCCGTATGTCTTCGTCCGGGAGGAAGACGAGCTCATCATCAAGCGGCCGAACCTGGCGCAGAAACTGAACCGGCAGGGCGTCAGCATCCTGAAGGCGCTGCTCGACGGCCAGCGCGTGGCAGACCTGCTGGACCACGTAGGACGGGAGCCGCAAAGAATCCGTGATATCGCGCTGTTCATGGTCGAGGTGAAGCGGTTCATGGAGGGGCGATTGGACGACGTGCACCGCACGAGCGCCATCGAGGTTCGGCCCTTTACGCTCGGGTTCGCCACGCTGCCGATTCTCTCGGAGATCGCGCTCACCTACCGATGCAATCTCCGCTGCACGTTCTGCTACGCCGGCTGCAACTGCACGACGAATCCGGTTGGCGACGATGGTGAGATGACGGTGACGGAAGTCCAGACCATCCTGCGAAAGATCCGCGAGGATGCACAAGTCCCTTCAGTCAGCTTCACGGGCGGCGAAGCGACGTTGCGGACGGACCTGGAAGCGTTGGTCGAGTATGCCAGTGACCTTGGGATGCGGGTGAACCTCATCACCAACGGGACCCGGATTACGGAACAGCGGGCACGCGCGCTGGCGCAGGCGGGCCTGGATTCGGCGCAGGTGAGCCTCGAGGGGGTGACGGGCGAGACCCATGAAAGGGTGACCACCATCCCGCACTCGTTTCGGCGGACCGTCGCCGCCGTGCACTTGCTCCGCGAGGCCGGGATTCACGTGCACACCAACACCACGATCTGCCGCGACAACGTCCACGAAATCGAGCTGATGCCACGGTTCGTGAAGCACGAGCTGGGGAACGAGAAGTTCTCGATGAACCTCGTCGTCCCGGCGGGCTCCGCAGCACTCAACCGGCAGATGGCGGTGCGGTACTCCGAGATCGGACCGTACCTGGTGCGGATCGCGAGGGAGAGCAAGCATCTCGGCGTCGACTTCATGTGGTACTCACCCACGCCGATGTGCATGTTTAACCCCATTGCGCACGGACTCGGCAACAAGGGTTGCAGTGCGTGCGACGGATTGCTGTCGGTTGCGGCCAACGGGGAGGTGATCCCCTGCGCATCCTACGACGAGCCGGTAGGGAACCTCTTGGAAGAGCCCGTGCTCGATGTGTGGCGCTCGAAGCGGGCGGTGCAGTTCCGCGAGAAGTTCCTCGCCCACCCCGAGTGCCGCTCCTGTGAGCAGTTCCAGATCTGCAACGGGGCGTGTCCTCTCTACTGGCGGGAGATGGGATTTGCGGAGCTGTGCAATGTGCGCGGGTTCGGACCGGTGGAAGAGGAGCATTTCGCACAATGATCCTGCCAAGTCGGGAAGACCGCGGCATTGTCGTGTTCTGGGTGCTGCCGGCACTGACCTACGGAGTGCGGCTCGCGGCCAGCGGCGTGCTCATCCTGGCGGGGCTGGTCATGCAAGGAGTGCTCGGATCCGCTCTGCCGGGTGTACTCCTGCTGGCCGCCGGCAATCTGCTGCTTCTGGTCAAGGGCTACGACAACCGGGTGGATTTCGAGGGCTTCGAGGCCGACGCACACTGGGAGCGGGTGGACGCGGGCAAGCTCGAAGAGCTCAAAGACCTGCACGCGAGGATGCGCCGCTGGGATCGAAGCCTGGTGGACGTGACGAACCCGTGGGGCCTGCTCGCGTTCGTCCTGGTGGCCGGACTGCTGGGCCTGTGGGGAGTTGCGACCGAGGGGATATGGCGGATTCTCGCCATCGATGCGGCGGTGCTCCTGATGCCCCACTGGGTGACCGGCATACGCTCCATCCTGGTCCGGCCGAAGCTGCTCGTGCGGATCGACGCGATCCACGAGGTGCTCGATCGGGCCGCGCCCAAGCTCCGGGATCATCAGGTGACGCTGCTCATGCTGCTCGGGGGTACCGAGACGCCGATTCCGGACGACGTGAAGTTCAAGGTCGACATCAAGGGCCGCGCCGAGGGCTTTCTTGGACTCTACGGTCAGGTCGTGATCAACGAGGTGCAGGGTTCTTCCTACCCCTATTTCTATGTAGTGCTGGTGGCGAAGCATGGATTCGGCCTGCACCAGGCCTTCCGGGCATACCGGCCGTCGGGGGAGATCACCAAGGAGTTCAAGCGGGAAAAGAACGTCGAGGTCTTCGTCGTGCGGCAACATACGACGAAGACCTCGGGCTATCACACCAAGCCAGACGCGGCCATCCGGATCTTCGATGAGGGATTTCGGATTGCCAAACGGGTCGCAGCCGGCGTCGCGGCGTAGCCGGTAGCTGTTTCGCGGGTGGGAGGCGCTCTCCTGGTGACGGGTTGCCTCGTCGCACTCGGTTGCGGAGAGCAATCTGACCGGATGGAAGATTTGTGACACGGACCATGAACCCGGAGAGGCGGCCACTCGCGGTCCGGACGTGGATCGCCCTTACGCTCCTGCTGCCGGCACTGGCCTGTTTCCGAAACACAGCCGCTGTGCTGGACAAGGTCGAGGTGCTGGAGCGCCAGGCATGGTGGGACAACCGCGACTGGGATTGGTACAGCGAACACATTCCGTTTTTCGAGTCGCCAGATTCCGAGATCGACGCGACGTACTACTATCGGTGGGAAGTCATCACCAAGCATCTCACCTACGGCTCCCCCGAGGTGGGCTACGTCTTCACGGAGTTCCTGGATCGCCCCTTCTGGTCGGGCCGATACGGGGCGATCAGTTGCCCGCTCGGCCATCAGTTCTACGAGATCCGCTGGCTCAAGGACCGTCGCATCATCGACGATTTCGCGCGGTTCTGGCTGTCGGTGCCCGATGCGAAGCCGCGGACCTACAGCAACTGGTACGGCGACGCCATGTGGGCGGTCTACCAGGTTACCGGTGACCTCCAGCTCGTTCACGACGTGCTCCCATTCATGGAGAGGCAATACGAAGGGTGGGTGGAGGAGCGCTTCGATCCTGAGCACGGATTGTTTCGCTGGGTTGGCGCGTGGGACGGGATGGAGACCAATATCAACAGTCGCCAGACGGACGATCCCTTCGGGGGCGGGGAAGGCTACCGCCCGACCCTCAACAGCTACATGTACGCCGATGCACTCGCCATTTCACACGCGGCAAGTCTATTGGGAGATGAGGTAAAGGCAGCCGACTACGCCGAGCGTGCCGCCCGTCTGAAGCGTCGCGTGCAGGAGGAGCTGTGGGATCCGGCGCGGGAGTTCTTCTTCCACCAGTTCGCTCGCGACGAGAAGGACGGTATCGCGGCCAAGACGCTCACGTATCAGACCGGCCCCCACGCGGGAAGTCCACACGGCCGCGAACTGCTCGGCTATGTACCCTGGCAATTCAACCTACCGGACCCCGGTTACGAAGCTGCCTGGAAGTTTCTCATGGACCCGGACTTCTTCTTCGCACCGTACGGTCCCACGACGGTCGAGCGCAGCGATCCCCTGTTCTTCGTCTCACCGCGCTGCTGTGAGTGGAGTGGCAACCAGTGGCCGTACGCGACCTCGCAGACGCTGGTCGCCATGGCCAACCTGCTCAACAACTACCGCCAGGACGTGGTGGACAAGGATGACTACTTTGCGCTTCTCCGGACCTACAGCCTGGACCAGCGGCTCGCGGGCCGGCCGTTCATTGCCGAAGCGGCCAATCCCGACAACGGGTCGTGGGACGGCCACAACACCCTGTACCACAGCGAGCACTATTTCCATTCCTCGTACGTGGATCTGATCATCACGGGACTCGTGGGGCTGCGGCCGCGCCCCGATGACACCTTGGAGATCAATCCCCTCGTCCCGGATGACTGGGAGTATTTCGCCCTGGACGATGCGGCCTACCACGGACATCGCCTGGCGATCATGTGGGACCGCGACGGCTCCCGGTATGGGCGGGGCGCGGGGCTGTCGGTGGTGGTGGATGGCGAGTGCCTGACGACGGTCCCGGCGGTGGGTCGACTGCTGGTAGCGTTGCCGGCGAGGCCACCGGCATCGGGAGAGACTGCCCGACCCCACAATGTTGCCGTGCACAATGACGGAGGGTTCTACCCACACGTGTCGGCGTCGTTCAGCGCGCCGACCACGCCACCATTCTATGCCACCGACGGGAACTACTGGTATCATCGCCTGCCGTCGAACCGCTGGACCACGGTGGGCTCTCCGAACGAGCAGGACTGGATTGGGGTGGATTTTGGCGCGGAGAGGACAGTCGAAGCGGTAAGACTTTACTTCTTGGCCGACGAGGAGGGCATCGCTCCGCCGATGAGGTATGACGTTCAGATGTGGCGGAACGAACAGTGGGTGACGATCCCTGGTCAGCGCCGTCGTCCCAACCGAGCGGTGGGGCGGCGCGCCAATGTCGTTGGATTTCCCGAGATCGCCACATCCCGTCTGCGGGTTCAGCTCACGCACCTCCCGGGCAGTGCGAGTGGACTCACCGAGCTAGAGGCGTGGGGGAATGCCAGGCTGCCGCTGGCCGAGCCGATGCAGCCTATTGCCAACCTGGCCCTCGCGGTCGGCCCCGCGGGATCCGCCAGGGTGTCGGCGTCGTTCACATCTCGGTTCGACAGCCTGGCGCAGGCGGTCGACGGGCAGATTGCTTTCACGCGCTATTCCCGCAATCGCTGGACGGCGTTCGAATCGCCGAATTCAACCGACTGGATCGAGCTGGACTTCGGTGAGCCGAAACTGGTCGGCAGGCTGGAGGTCTATCTTTGGGGCGACGATCGGGGCGTGAAAGCGCCGGCTGACTATTTCGTCGAGATCTGGACCGATGGCGGCTGGACCCGCGCAGACGTGATCGATCGGATGCCCGCCGCGCCGACCACCTGGGCTCGCAACACCGTGGTCATGAAGCCGGTCACGTCGCGGAAGATGAGGGTAGTATTCAAGCATGCGTTACCGGCCGTTACGGGCGTTACGGAACTCGAAGTCTGGGAGCAGTGAGTGGGACGCTGGAGAGGGAAGGCGTCGGAACGGACGGACTCACCACATTGGAGCGCGAAGGAGTGTGCGATTTGACCATTCCCCGTTTTTGGCTGCTGGGATCGGTGCTCGCAATGGCGGCCTGCGGGTCCGCGGCCGACCGTGAGGCGGAAGACCAGCTCAGAGGAAGGGCCTCGGTGACCCGGGAGGAATACGGCAGGCTTCCCGACGGCACTCGGGTCGACCTGCTGACGCTCGCGAACGCCAGTGGCATGGAGGTTCGCGCGATCACCTACGGTGGGATCATCCTCTCCATTCGGGTGCCGGATCGGCGAGGCCGCTACGACGACGTCGTACTCGGATTTCCGGGGCTCGACGGGTATCTGCAGAACGCTCCCTATTTCGGCGCTATCGTCGGCCGATATGCCAACCGGATCGCCGGGGGCAAGTTCACGTTGGACCGGAGGACGGTTCAGCTCGCCATCAATGACGGCCCAAATCACCTTCACGGAGGCGTGCGGGGGTTCGACAAGGTGGTGTGGAGCGCGCAGGGTTTCGCCCTCAATGACAGCGTGGGGGTCGTGTTCACCTACACGAGCGCCGACGGAGAGGAGGGGTATCCTGGCTCGCTGGTCGCAACCGTGCGATATACGCTCACCGATGCGAACACTCTGGTCGTCGACTATCGAGCGAAGACGGACAGGGCCACCCCCGTCAACCTCACGCAGCACACCTATTTCAACCTCGCCGGGGCCGGGAGCGGCGACGTGCTCAATCACGTTCTGACGATCTTCGCGGATCGATACGCGCCGGTCGACTCGACGCTGATCCCGACCGGGGAGTTGGTTCCCGTCGAGGGAACGCCATTCGACTTCCGTCAACCGACGGCGATCGGTGCCCGGATCGACACGAGCCATGTGCAGGTCGGGCGAGCAGGCGGCTATGATCACAACTTCGTCTTGAGCCGGGGAGGCGATGGGCTCGCTCACGCCGCCCGCGTGTACGACCCCGATACGGGACGGGTCCTGGACGTCTACACGACCGAACCGGGCCTTCAGTTCTACTCCGGCAATTTTCTGGACGGTTCCGTGACTGGGAAGAACGGGCGCGTATACCAGCACCGATACGGCTTCTGCCTGGAACCCCAGCACTTCCCAGACTCGCCGAACAAACGGGGATTTCCGTCGACCATTCTGCGGCCGGGCGGCGAGTACCGCTCCAGCACCGTCTACGCCTTTGGCGTGGCACAGTAGCGGGCCATGACCCTTCTGTCAGGGGCCGGTCAACGAGCCACGCGGCCGAGTGGCAGCCATTCATCGCGGAGGGAGGCCGACATGCCATCCATGCGGCATTCCGTCTCATGCAGTTTGCTGATAGCACTTGGCTCCCTGCTGACCGGTACGGCGTGTGCGGGGCGCGGCGGAACCGACATCGCGGCTGACCCACAGCCAACCCCGGTTGCGGTGATCGACACCGTCCTCGTCGAGCTGGAGGGCGCGCGTCTGTCCGAGTTGGAGCAGCGGGTGGCCCGACTTCAACTCCAGCTTCTGGAGCGGGAGGCGCAGATCGAAGAGCTCCAGCGCAATCGTGATGCGGCCGTCGAGGAGGTCGTTCGCGTGAGCGCCCGACTGCAGACCTCCGCAAGTCGTGCCGAAGCCGCGTCGGTCATGGCGGAAGCCGAGATTGCGCTCAACGAGCTTCGGGCGGTCGAGCCCGGAGCTGCGGAGATCGAGCAAGCATCGGGAATGATCGAGCAGGCCGCGGCGGCCTTCGATGCCGGCAACTTTGGAGGCGCGCTGTTCGTAGCGACCGAGGCGAGAAAGCTCTCGCAGACTGCCGAGGCGCGGCGACGCGTTGGTGCGGACCGGGGCCTGCAGCCCGGGGAGGCATGGTTCACGACCCCGCTGCGTCTGGAGGCGCTCCGACGCAGCAACATCCGCGAGGGCCCGGGCCGGGATCGACGCATTCTCCTTACCGTCGAAGCCGGGACGCCACTGACGGGGCTCTCGTACACTGATGACTGGGTGCGTGTCCGAGACGAGAACGGCCGTAGCGGGTGGGTTTTCTACAGCCTAGTGGGCCACCGAAGTCGGGAGAAGCCCGACTAGGTCACGCTTACGGGTTGATCTTGGAGCCGCTGCGAGAGCGTCGCCGCTTGGGGTGGGCGGTCGTGAGTACCACGCGGTTCCGACCCTGTTGCTTGGCGTCGTACAGCGTCCCGTCGGCAGCCTTGAGCACGGCCTCGTGGGTGCCCCCGTCTCCCGGATACTGTGCGATCCCGATGCTGACGGTGATAAAGGCGTCCTCACCCTCGAGTGGCACGCGTCGGTCGGCCACGGCCACTCGGATCCGCTCGGCCACCTCAGACGCGCTGGCGAGATCCGTCTCGTGCAGCATGATGACGAACTCCTCGCCCCCATACCGTGCCACACAATCCACGACTCGAGTACATTCGCGCAGAACGGCCGCCAGCATCACCAGCGCCGCATCGCCCGCCTGGTGGCCGTAGGTGTCATTGAATGCCTTGAACCCGTCCACGTCGAGCATGAGGACGGAAAATGGCTGGTCGGTTCGCCCGCTTCGCTGCACCTCGCGTCGCAGGGTCTCCATCAGCAATCTCCGATTCGACACCCCAGTGAGCGCATCGGTGACTGAGAGCCGCTCCAGTTCTTCGTTCTTCGTGCGCAGGTCCTCGTGGATCGCTTCCAGCTCCTCGCGGCCCGCCCGGAGTCGCGCCACCATGACGTTGAAGACGTCGGTGAGATATCCGACTTCTCCGCCGCCCGCCTTGGGCAGCTCGACCGCCAGATCGCCCGAGCCGACGCCCCGCGCACCAGTGGTCAGCCGGTCGAGAGGCCGGACGATGAGGAGCGCGAGACGGTAGGCAATGAAGCTCACGACCACCAGCACGACGAACACCAACGCCAGGGTGATGTTTCGCACGCGCGCGATTTCGGCGAAGGCCTCCTCGCGCGAGATCTCGGCCACGGCGGCCCACGGCAGGTCGGGGAGGGCGGTCAGCGATCCCACGACGTCCTGACCCTCGTAGTTCGTGAATCGGATCGATGAGGCCTTGGCCCGGCGCAGGGACGCCAGCGTTTCCTGGGGAATGCCCAACCCGGCCTGACCTCGGGTTACCCCGCGGGAGCTCACGACCAGGCTCCCGGTGCGCGACACCAGATAGACCTGACCAGTCTCCCCCGTGGGAAACGTCGTGAGGTTGGCTTCGAGCGCCCGGAGGTTCACCCGCGCCGCCAGCGCTCCGAGAAGCCGGCCGTCGAGGGCTCCGAGGATCGGGACCGCCATGGTGATCGAGGCGTGGCCGCTCTGATCCTCCCAGAAGGGGTCGCCGATCGCCTCTCGATTCCCGCGCACGGTTTGCAGCCAAGTCTCCGGTAGGTGCAACTGCCCTGGAGTTCGGGCACTCGTGCCGAGAATCGTCTGCTGGGAATCGACGACGAGCAACTCGTCGTAGAGGTTCGGAAATCGCTCCTGAACGGACACGAGATAGTTGTTCAGGCGCGCCGTGGCCTCGAGCAACTGGGTGGACCGACCAGCGACCTGGCTCATCCGCGCCAGGTTCTCTGCAACCTGGAACGAGCCGGTAAAGATCTTCAGCTCGTAGGCCCGCTCCTTGAGCCAAATGCTCAGCTCTCTTGCGGCCTGGCTCGACCCGCTCGACAGCTCCTGATTGGTCTGCCGGGTGCGCGAGCTCTCGGTCTGAGAGTACGCGAGCCACGCGGTGATTCCCGTCGGAATCAGGGTCGCGAGCAGGGCAAAGACGACGATCCGGCCTCGAATCGAATCGAGACTCAGGGCCTTGGGTGCAGCCCGGCCGATGGCGGCGCTTAGACGGGAGATTCGATCTGACATGGGGGGCCTAAGATATGGCCTGGCTCGGAGATCGGAAAGAGGACGAATGCCGCATGGCGGCCAGGGGATCACGCTGTCTCATCGGAGATCCCGTGCCTCGAACCGGAGGCGCACGACCCCGGTCGTTCGCTCCACCTCGGCGCCGAGATCGGTGAACGTGGCGGCCCGGCCCGAGGGATCCTCCACACGGACCGTGGAATTTTGAAACAGCGGATAGTACCCGATCGCCATGCGCGTCGCTCCGGGCGGAATCGTGCAACTGCACGGGAGCGCGGCACCGGTCCCCGCGTTCACGATGACTGTGAGGGGCCCGCCGGTGTCGTTGGTGATGAGCGGTGCGAAGTAGGCACGGTCACCCGGGCTGGCGTCGGCCGCCCGGAGTATGCGGCCACGGGGCCGATCGATCGTGAATGCGCCGGAGATCTCCATGCCGAGCGGTGTGCCGTCGGTATCGGTCGGTGGCACGAGTGTCCACAACACGGCCGATGGGCGTCGGCGTCGAAGACGGACCATGACCCGCTCACCGGGCTCCACGACATGTTCCTCGTCGGCGACACGCACCTGAACTGGTTCGGTCAGCGGATTCTCGAAGACGAGCCGAGGACGCGACACCCACGCCAGGACGACGCTGGCAGCGACGACGAGCGGGAGTACGACAAGCGCAAGACGAACCCCCCATTGCCGGGTGGGGCTTTGTTCTCGAGGAGGCGACTCGCTGCGCTGTACGATTTCGGTCTTGGCCCCGGTGTCGACCCCGGCAACGGCCCGCCGGGTTGTGGGCTCTTTAGTGGCTCCGCCGGGTCCAGCCCGGAGGGCTTCAAGCACCATGGCGCCGGACTGGTAGCGGTCTTCGGGTTTCTTCTCCAAGCAGCGGGTGATCACCGTCGAGAGCCAGCCCGGGATCCGCGTGTCCAACTCGGCCGGGTCTGGGGGTGGCTCGGCGATGTGCTTGCCCACGATTTCTTGGGACGAGTCCCCCTCGAACGGGGGGCTCCCGGTCACCATTTGGAACAGGACGGCACCGAACGAATAGAGATCGGAGCGCGCGTCCAGATCACTCTGTCCCAGTGCCTGTTCCGGGCTCATGTAGTGCGGGGTTCCGACCACGAAGCCCGTCTGTGTCAGGCCCGCCTCGGTATCCAGCCGCTTTGCGATACCGAAGTCGACGAGCAGCGGTCGACCGCTCGCACGATCGAGCATGATGTTGTCCGGCTTGATGTCGCGGTGCACGAGCGCCTGGGCATGGGCGTGGCTGAGCGCCTCCAGCACCGGGATCGCGACGGCGATCGCCCGTTCGGGTGACAGCGCTCCCGATGTCCGGAGGACGTCACCGAGCGACTCGCCTTCGACGTAGGGCATTGCGTAGAACACGAGCCCGTGTCCCTCCCCCACGAAGTGGATCGGGAGGACGTTGGTATGCTGAAGGCCAGCGACGGCCCGGGCCTCCTGCTTGAACCGCTGTAGCATCCCGGAGGTCCACGCGATGTCTGGTCGGAGAACCTTGACCGCGAGGCGTCGCTCGAGCTCCCGATCCCAGACCTCGAACACCTCTGCGAATCCTCCCCGTCCCACGGCGAGACGGACCTCGTAATTGGGGCCGAGTGCTGCGCTCAGCCGAGCGGCGGTGTCGGGTCCGTCGGGATGGTCGGACATGCGGCTAGGCTCGTCCCGCCCCGAGCGGCATCGGCACCGGCGCCAGTCGGGCTGCGCGCTCGCTGGCCAGGAACGCGGCGAGATAGAACACGGCCGCGAGGACGTACAGCGTCTTGATACCGACGATCATCGACGAGTATTCCAGCACACCGCCCACGATCGCCCCAATGAGGTTCGCCGCGAGCGCAGCCGTAGGATTGGCGGTTCGGGACCGGAACAACACGGCGAAGATCAAGGCGGCAAAGAGGATGGGGAGCGCCACCATCAAGCCGCCAACGATCCACTGACCGGCGAGTCCGAGAGGCAGGAGGCTCCGCGCCGGGACGGCGTAGGCGATGGCGAGGCTCGAGAAGAGACCAACGAATGGCCACCGGGTCCCGTGCCCGGGCCGTCGCAAGACCCAGATATTCGCGATCAAGATGACCGTGAGGATCGAGTAGAAGACGACCAGGTTGACGGTCCACGTGGCTCCGAAGAGCAGCGAGATCTCCGACACGCTCTTCGTCTCCACGAGGAGAAACCCTGCACCCAGGAAGAACATGCCCCAATCGAATCTCCACCGGAGTACCTGCGTGGGTCCAATGCCCGCTCCGACGAACACCAACGCTACGAGCAAGACCATGGCGAGCGCCTGCACATAGTGGTCGGGGAGGGTGGGTCGTCGCAGATAGAGATAGGGCCAGTCGTCTTCGGGCAACGTGACCGCCGTCGTGAGGATCGATCTCGGTGTTGTCCAGTCCGTGGCCCGCTGCGCCGCTCGTCCGGCCACGAACGTGTAGTTGAACAAGCGGTGTTGGGGCTCATACTTCACCGCCGGTGGCTCACCGAACGCCTGCTCCAAGAGGCGATAGATCTTGGCCGCGATGTAGGGGTATCCGGACATGTGGTAGGCGATGAGGCTGCCCCCGGGCTTCAGCAGGGCGCGGGCCGCGTCGAAGGCCTCCACCGTATACACGTAGTTGTCGAGGCGCAGTGACGTCATGCCCGACAGCAGCGTTTGACTGTCGAGGGTGCCCAGCAAGACCAGATCGTATCGCTGCTCGGTGCGATCGAAGTGGGCCCGGGCATCGTTGATGTGCACGCGGACACTCGGGTCACCGTACCGATTCTGGAAGTTGGCGGCTCTCCCGATCTCGTAGATCGTCGGGTCGATTTCCACGGCATCGATGTACGACACGCCCGCTTGGAGCAACAGCGCGACGTCGTTTCCCGTACCGGATCCCACGACGAGTACCGTGTCGACGTTGTCGAGCAGGAGGTAGGGCTGGAGGTAGTCGGTCAGCACCTGCTGGATGAAGCCACTGGAATCCACGATGTCCGAGCGGAAGTCGATCATCCACTGATGCATCGATCCGTTCACGTCGAGGTTGTGGATGCCGTCTTCCAGCGTGCGCACGTTGATCCGGTAGTACGGTGACCAGTACTCCGGACGGGGTTTGGCGGTGAGCACGGTGAGGATGACGGCAAGCGTGCCCGTAGCGAGAAGGCTGAGGCTGTACTCGCGATGCCGCAGCGAGAGTAGGATCCAGACGGTGGCGCCGACTCCGAACCAGATGGGGGGGCTGGTGCGCATCAGGCTGAGCAGCCCGAACGACAGGATACCGGCCAGGCTACCGCCGATGTCCAGCGAGTAGGCGACCAGGGGCCGGAAGCGCCGGAACTCCCGTCCCATGAGGGCGCCCAGCGGAACGAAGAACAGCGCGCACAGCGTGAACAGCAGCGTGGTGGTGGGGAGGACCCCGAGGCGCCGCACGTTGGGTGACGACTCCGGATAGACTGCCCACAGCAGCTCGTCGGGATCCGCGGGAGCGTCCACCAGGACGTTCGCGAACAGCCGTACCGTGACGAGCAGCAGGAGCATGGTCGGGATCGCCAGCCAGCGCAGGCGATCCGCACTCTCCACCCGCAGCAGCCCGACCCCCATCCCGAGGAACGTCGCGATGATCACGAAGTTGAGATAGAACCCGAATACCCGGACGTAGGCTGGCACGTACCGAATGAGGGCCAGCTCGAAGAAGAGGATGAGGAAGGAGTACCCGACGAGGCGCACGGCCGGTTCCAGGGTTGTGGATGGCTGCGTAGCGGCGGATGCGCTCTTCACGGATGCTCCTATCGGCTTGGGCTGGAACAGGATGAGGACAAGTGGCGTGCGGCGCAAGCAGCACAGATCACACTTCGAAGCTGGGCGTTGAGCGGAAGCGCAGCCGATCGGCCGGCTTGGAACGGGTGGCACGTGCCCCTGGCGCCGCTAGATCCCCATATGGCGCGGCCTCCCCGGATGGACCATCACGGCACGAGGATGATCCCCACCTTCTGGCCGAAATCGTCCTCCTCGACCCTGGCGCCGGCTGGGACGATCCATCGCCCACCGTCTAGCCGCACGTTGAGCCGGTAGCTGCCTGGCGGAAGCCGCAGCACGATTTCGAACAGACCGGGATGCTCGCTCGCCAGCGGGAGCGGCTCCCAGTCGGTGAAATCCCCCATCAGCTCGACGCGCGTGGCCCCTGGCGCCGACACGCGAACGCGGGTGAGGTCTACCGTCGAGGGTTCAATCGCGAGCGAGGCGTCGTCGCTGCCGCGGCGGTCCGCGGCCCCGGGGACTACGCGCCGGAGGGCCGCCGACAGCGACGTCAGCGGGGCTCGCCGCGATGGGATGAGATCGAATCGCAGGCCGAGGTTGGCATAGCTCGCCGCAAGCACGCCGCGCACCGGATCGGCGGGATAGCGACCGCCGCTGGCGAGGATGGAGAACCGGCTGGAGAGCCGAAATCGAGCGCCGATATCCCCGTAGAGCCTATTCCCGCGGCCGACGGCGGAGGTCCGGATCCCGAGTGAAGCGTCCAGTTCGGCCACCGAGGTACGCCAGCGGCCGCCAGCTACGACGTCGGTGAAGGTCGAATCCAGAAAGCGCGAATGCGTAAGGGTGACGCCACCACCGAACTCCGGGGTTGCCGCCCAGGCACCGACGGCGAGCTCGGTGGCCCCATCCCAGCTGGCGCCGAAGAATGAGCTGCCAGTTGCGCCGGCCACCCACGCGCCAATGCCGTCGCCGATCAGGTGGAGCTTGCCGCGTCCCAAGACATGACCGTAGCTGGGATAGTCCTGGTAGCCGTTCACTCCGGCCGAGGCCGAGAGCTCGCCACGCCACGGACCGAACCTTGGAGTGAGCCAGCCACCGGCTGCGGTGCCCTGCAGGATGCGGCTTCCGCTCTCGAACAGGATGTAACTCCCCTGGGCCGCGATGCTATGGGCGCGTCCGTCGAGGCGAAGCATCGGTGTTCCGTACACCGCTCCGGAAGACAGAAAGCCATCGTACTGAACGAGGGAGCCGCCGAGTTCCAGCGATGCCGTGGTCTGAGCTGTAAGGGGGGCTACAAGCGCGTGGAACCCGACCGCCGTCGCTGCAACGACCGGCCAGCGATACGTCACCGATCGCCGAGCACGCTATGGTTTGCGAGCCGGGGGACGCTGCGTTCCGGCTCCGAAATCTCCTTGCGGGGCTGCCGCCTCCACTCGCACGCCCAGTGCGGAAACGGGCGAAGCGCCCAATGCCACGTCACGCTCCACGTTCTCCCGCAGGGCGAGGTACTCGGTGTCGAGCGCGAATTCGGCCAGTGCGAGGACGGCGGCCACTGCCGTGTCGGCGGGAACGCCGACGGCAACGAGATCTGCCAGCACGGCAGCGGCGATGGTGAGGGACCGGTCCGTGCGCAGCCGGCGAAGCTGTGCCAAGTCGTCTCCGGTTGCACCGGCACGCAACGCGCTCGCTCCCGCGGTGATTTCGCTGGGGGTGGAGCGGCTCCCGAGCGCGTCTCGAGCGACCTGTAGTTCGTCAGTGAGGCGACGCACGGCAGCGACGATGCGCTCACCAGACGCGCGCTTGCTCGCACCCTCGAGCGCGCGGTCCACGAGTGGCTCGATCGGGAGCGCACGTGCGCGGGCGGAGTCGAGCATCGCATCGACTTGGACACGGGTTTCAGCGGTGAGCCGGCCGACCAGTCGAGGCTCCTGAGCGGTCGCCCAGTGTGGCCCGACCGCGGCCAAGCACATCAAGACGATGATCGAACGGAGCATCATGATCCTCTCACTGTCAGCACCGAGTTCGGTGGTCCAAAGTCGTCGTCGAAGGCACGGGGGGCCGAGGGGTCGGCGAGCCACGTCTGCCCGTCGACCAGAAACGCATACCGATAGCGGCCCGGCTCGAGTGGCACCGTGACCGACCAGATGCCGTCACCCGGTGCCGGCCGCATTGGCGTTGCGGAGACGTTCCAGTCGTTGAAGTCCCCGACGAGCGACACGGTGGCAGCCGATGGTGCCACGATCACAAACTGCACGACCGACGGCGCTGGCTCGGTCGATGCGGCGACGGTCGCAGTTCGCGGCGCCGTCGATGGCTCGGCGAGTTGCAAGGCAGAGCGTCCGAGCAAGGCCAATCCGGCGATTCCGGCAGCCAGCGCGAGCCCGCCGAGCGGGCTCACCGATACGGTCCGCCGCCGGGTGAGCCACCCCACGACCGCCGGTGGCGCGGCACGAGGCGACGGACCCGCGAGGATCCCCTTGATCACGCGCCGATCGAGCGCGGGATCGATTGCCACGGGCTCCTTCAGGATCTCGACAACCCGATCGAACAGAAAACCCCGCTCAGTCACGCACGACCTCCGACAGCAATCGTTGAAGTTCCTCCCGTGCCCGCATCACCCGCATCTTGAGTGCCGACACGCTCACGCCGGTGAGTTCCGTCATCTCGTCGTAGCTCAGCTCTTCGACGTGCTTGAGGAGAAAGGCCTCCCGATTTGGCGCCGACAGTTGGGCGACGGCCCACTGGATCGTCTCGCGCAGCGCGAACTCCTCGCCCTCGTCTCCCACCGAGGCCCGGCTCAGGGCCACCTCGTCGTGGACCACGGTCCGCTGCCTGCGGGCGCGGCGTCCGCCGAGCGTGCGGCACCGGTTGACCAGGATGCCGAACAGCCACGCGCCGAACCGCTCCGGATCGGTACAGCGTCGCAGCGATCGGTACCCCCTGACGAAGGCGTCTTGGAGCGCTTCCTCTGCATCCGCCTGGTTCCCGAGCATCCGCATCGCATAGCGGCCCAACCGATCGCGGTACCGGGTGACGAGGCCCGCGTACGCGGCGGTATCGCCATTCAGCACGCGCCGCACGAAGTCCCCGTCGCTTTCCCCCGTCACGTCATGGATACCCATCGATGGTCCCTGAGGTCACCGCCACCCCGGCCTGTGACGTCGCCGGCATGCGCTGGGTATCGGGGGTGAGTGGATGTGCCACCACCAAGTGGTACCTGTCGTGTGACCAGTATGCCGACCAGGTTCTCTCGCGCCGTTTCCGGCCCGGTCGACGCTTCGCGGGTGATCGAACTCGGTGAAAGTCTACTTCGCAATGCTCCCAGCGTCCATGATGTCGGATGTCGTGCCGGCAGGTGCCTCGCCGTTTCGGGGCGCCGGCGTCCCCTCGCATCAAGCAGGAGAACACCCATGAATGGAACGTGGTGCGTAACCGCCCGAGCGGCGTTGCTCGGCTCGATCCTCGTCTCGGTGCCGGCAGCGGCAGCGGCGCAAGTCATCTCGCTGAAGACGATTCCCGTCGCGGCAGGCGATCAGTTCCTGCTGTTCCCCTCGGACAAATTGGGCATGGGGGGAGTGGCTATCGCCCTGGACGATAGCCTCCTGGATCCGTTCATCAATCCGGCCAAGGGCGCGCGGCTCTCCGAGTCTCGGGTTCTCGCCGCACCCACCTTCTACAGCATGTCGCAGAATGCCGGGAGTGCCCGCTCTCTTCCCGTGGGCGTCCTATTCCGGTCCGGAAGAGCGTTCGGTGGTGGGATGGCAGCCTTGCAGCAGCTGAAAGCCGGGGATCAGGTCTTTTGGCCAGGTCCGTTTTTCGAGCAAGCCGTGCTGCCGCCCGACGCCCTGTCTCGACGCTCGGCCACGAACAAGTACGTGTTCCTGACGTTGGGCGCGGTTCTGCCAGGTGAAGTGGCTCTGGGCGCCAGCGCCTTCCTTGCCGACCTTAACGCCATCGACGGCGTCGAGCATCTGTACGCCATGGCGTCGTCGATCGAGCAGTCGGGTGGCGTGAGAGACTTCCGCGTCGGACTCACGAAATCTTTCGGGAACGACCGGACACTCGAAGCGGTCCTGGTGCACAATCGCTTCGACATGGATCATGACGTGGCATACGTCGAGTGGGTCGTGGTCGACTCGACGAACTGGATCTGGGAACCTCGTGAGCGCCTCGAGAACAACCGCGACAAGACGCGTACCTGGGGAGCACATCTCGGGTACGCTCAGCCGGTCGGGCGCAGCGGCTGGCGCGTGGGCGGTGTCCTCACGGCAAACCGCAAGTCACATCCCAAAATCCCCAACTACGAACTCGTGAACATCCCGCGGGATCCCGGGAACAGCACCGCGTTCGACATCGGGGTGGGAATCGCCAAGACGGCTGGCAATCTGACGTTCGGGATGGATATCGTGTACGAACCCGCCACGAGCGACACCTGGGCCGAGGCTGCCGACACCGTGACCACGGTGAGCGGGGGCAGCATCTTGCCGGGCGGCAAGACGATCGAGAACGCCTTTCGACACTCGAACGCGTTCGTGAGTCTCGGGGTATCCCAGGCCATCGGCCCTGCGGCATTCCAGTTGGGACTGCACGTGCGCGCCTACGACTACCACCTGGATCAGTGGGACAACGTCACGGAGACCTCGCGGCGCCAAGACGAGCAGTGGATGGAGTGGGTGCCGAGCTGGGGCGCCCGGGTCCGGATTGGCGAGGCGGAGGTCCGCTACATGGGGCGGGTGACGACCGGGACGGGCAGGCCCGGTGTGGCGTGGACCCCCACGGCAGAGTCGCGATTCACCGATGCGGGGCTCGCCAACGACATCGTGGTCGCTCCGGGCGGACCGCTCACGTTGCAGGACGTGACGGTGACAACGCACCAGATATCGGTATCGCTCCCGATCCGATGAACGCGGGGAGGCACCGATTGTTCAAAAGGTGACCGAAACGCCGGTCTTGAGCGCCAGGTCGCTGCTCTCGATGTCATCGGGCGGGCGGCTGTCGTAGCGCACGTTCAGCGTGGTGACCACGCCGATGGCCTCCGTCACCCTGAGCGATACCGCGACGTCGCCCACCATTCTCACGTCGTTCCATTCGTCAATCTGCGGCTGCACGTAGATGGTTGCTCCGAGGACGACGTTCGAGGCTGCCGCTCCCCAGAGCGAGGCGTAGCTGCTCGAGCGGTGAACCGACGTTCTTGCAGGGTGGGTTGCCGTGGCGGGCAGATCGAGCCGCTCATGCTCGAACATGTAGCCTGACCCCACCGAGAGTCGGACACGGCCGCGATCGGATACGCGGACCCGCACCCCGCCACCCACAAGCGCCCGGAGGTCGAGCAGGCGTGGTTCCTCGTAGTTGAGTTGACCAAACACTTCGGCGGCGATCCATGGCCGTAGGTGGTAAGCCTGCCGCAAATGCACCAGACCGGCGTTGGTGAACCGGTTCCCTCCCTCCAGCCCGAGGTCGCCGCTGCCGACGACGAACGATGCGGATCGGCCGGCGACGCGGTCTGCCCGGCCTTTGATCGTGAACTGTACGAGATCCACGTTCCCGGCGCGGAGTGCGAGATCGAGGGCGAGCATTCCCGAGAGTCCTCGGCGGTCGGGATCGCGCCGCAGTGCCTCCACATTTACCTGGGCCCCGAGCGGTGCAGCTCCGGAGGCGATGAAGGCGAACAGAATTGCGATGATCTCAGCGCGAAGTCGATGCATAGGTCGAGTGCTTGAGGGGACGTGAGCTTGTGGCGGTCGAGCAACCGTAGAAAGGAATGGTACCGGAATCGTCGCGTCCAGGGTATTGCCTCGACGCCAATTTCGTCCTATGCATACAGATGTTCACGCCCGCCTTCGGAACTCTTGAGAGGAGGTGATCCATTGTCTAGCCCTAGAAACTTGCGCAACCTGGTATGGGCAAGCGATCGCCGTTGCGGTAGCTGATCCAGGACCGAACCGCGATCTGCGCCTCTGATCGAGCGCTGTACAGCGATCGCTCCAGGTTGCGCAGGTCAGCAGCCGCGCCGTCGGTTGTTCGGACCGACGGCGCGGTTTGGCATTCGAGCCGCGGTTCGCCCCGATCGACCGCCGCGCGCGACCGTTTCACTCAGTCTGTCCCTGCCGTATCTTTCGTTTTCTGCGAAGCAGTAGATCTCGGAGGATCGGTGTGATGGAGCTCGAGGTGCGACTCAGGTCGGCGCTCGCCGACCGGTACCAGATCGAGCGAGAAGTGGGGCGGGGTGGGATGGCCGTCGTGTTCCTCGCATACGATCGCAAGCACGACCGCCCCGTGGCCGTCAAGGTGTTGCAGCCCGAGCTGGGCGAGAGTCTCGGGTCCGAGCGCTTTCTCAGGGAAATCCAGATTGCCGCAAACCTGAGTCACCCGCACATCGTTCCACTGTACGACTCCGGAGACCGAGGGGGTCTCCTGTACTATGTCATGCCGTATGTCGCCGGTCCGTCGCTTCGCAAGCGCCTCGTCGCGGAGCGACCGCGCCCGCTGGCCGAGGCGCTCCGTGTCGCCGGCGACGTGGCCGAGGCGCTCTCCTACGCGCACGGCTCAGGCGTCGTGCATCGGGATATCAAGCCGGAGAACGTGTTGTTCGCTGATGACGAAGCCGTCGTCACCGACTTCGGCATTGCGCGTGCCATTCACGTGGCGGGGGGAGATGCCCTCACACGGTCCGGTCTCCCGCTCGGTACCCTCGGTTACATGAGCCCCGAGCAGGCTGCCAGTGACTGCGAGCTCGACGAGCGCACCGATCTGTACAGCCTCGGGTGTGTGCTATACGAGATGTTGGTCGGCGAGTTACCGAGACGTTGGCTTGATGCCCGTTCTGCCAGCCTCGGCCGCATTGCCGAGGCTCCACCGGATCATCGGCGTCGGCTGGATGCCCTGCCTCGCGTGGTCGAGCAGATCCTGGTCCGTGCGCTCGCTCAAGATCGCGACCAGCGATTTCGGACTGCCGACGAGTTCGCGACCGCACTGCGCACCGGGGAGATCGCGGCGCCGATCGGTGCTCGGCACTCCATAGCAGTCTTGCCGTTCACGAACATGAGTGCCGATCCGGAGAACGAGTATTTCAGCGACGGCATTGCCGAGGAGATCACCAATGCCCTGAGCAAGGTGCGTGCCATGCGCGTCGCGGCGCGCACGTCGGCGTTTCAGTTCAAGGGAAAGGAAACGGACGTCAGGGAGATCGGCGGCTTGCTGGCGGTCGATACCGTACTGGAAGGGAGCGTTCGTAAAGTCGGAAACCGACTCCGCATCACCGCACAACTGGTGAGCGTCGACGATGGCTGTCACCTCTGGTCCGAGCGATACGATCGGGAGCTGGCCGACGTATTCGCGATTCAGGACGAGATCGCACAGAGCATCGTCCAGGCATTGCGGGTCGTGATGCAGGATGAAGACCGCCGCCCCCTTGTCAGGCCACCCACCACTCGGGTCGAGGCGTACGACTTCTACCTCCGGGGACGACAGTTGTTTCATCGGTTTCGACGGAAGAGCCTCCATGACGCTCGGCGGATGTTCCAGCGGGCGATCGAGCTCGACCCACTGTACGCACTGGCCCACGCGGGGTTGGCCGATTGCTGCGCCATTCTGTACATGTACTGGGGCTCCGACCCGCGGGACTTGGAGCGAGCGGAGACGGCCAGCCGCCGAGCGCTCGAACTGGATGCTGGGCTGGCGGAAGCTCACGTCTCTCGCGGACTGGCACTCCTGCATGGTGGGAAAGCCGACGAGGGCCAACGTGAATTCGAGACCGCCATTCACCTGGACCCGAACCTGTACGAAGCCCGCTACTTCTACGCGCGGGCCTGCTTTCAGCAGGGAAAGCTGGAGCTCGCGGCTCAGCTGTTCGAGCGGGCTGCCGAAGTGCGTGACGATTTCCAGGCCGCCTTCTTCAAGGCCCAGTGCCTTGCCGCACTCAAGCGGGAAGGTGAGGCACGCATCGCATATCGGGAGGCACTGGGTGCTGTGGAACGCCACCTCGAGTTCCATGACGACGATGCCAGGGCCGTGACGATGGGGGCCGTCTCGCTGTGCAGGCTGGGAAGGAGGCCTGAGGGACTCGAGTGGGCGACTCGCGCAGTGGCGATCGACCCGGACGACGCCGGTGTCTCGTACAACGTGGCATGCCTCTATTCCCTGGAGGGAGAGGTCGACAAGGCGATCGCGAGCCTCGAGACGGCCATTCGTGCCGGTTTCTTCAACCGGGCATGGCTCGACCGAGATCCCGATCTCGATCCGATTCGCGATCACCCGCAGTTTCGCGCACTGCTCCACCTCTCATGAGTGTCTGACGTGGCTGCGATGCTCGCCGGCATCGCGTCGCCACCGGGTGCGCCGCTCGAGAACCGTTGACCAGGGCAACGACCGTTCCGGTACCGCCACCCTAGACGTTCCGGGGTGCGTTCTCCAAACTCCTCGCCGCTTGTCCAGACAGCGCACGGATCGACCGCACTGGTCGCCGCCATCAGTGCGTTCGTGTTGATCGGCGTACCGCTCGTCTACACCGTGTGGGAGGCCGTCAACAAGGCACTCACGGGCAATCTCGGCGCGGTCCGGTTGGAGGTCGTGTTCCCCGCAGCAGCCGGCAGTCGGCGCGCATGGAGCGGCAGCTCGGTCCCACGAGCTGTCGCTCCGCTGTTTAGGGCTGTGTTGTTCAGCTCCCGTTTGGTGCGCGCGGTTGCGGTATTCCCTGGCGCGCATGCAGATATATGGCACGCCAGGTCACGGTTCACTCCCGCCTTCGATTGACGGGATACGTTCCTGGTTCCACCCCCTCGTACTGGAGCTTCATTCCCGATGAACGCTGCAACGAGTCCGCCACTCAGGCAGTTGGCCAGGGTCATTGCCACCGCTCTGGTGCTGTTCGGTGCCGTTTCGACCCCGCCAGTCAGCGCACAGGCACTGCCGGTTGCTCCAAATCGGCTCTACGTGGAAGCATTCGGGAGCGGCCTGGTCTATTCGTTCAACTATGAGCGTGAGCTTAGTGAGCACTTGAACGTACGGGTGGGTGTGGGGGGATTGCCGTTCCAGAGCGTGCAGTACGTGGGGGGGTTCGGCATGCTCGGTACCGCGCTGGGCTCGCGTCAACACTCACTGCGTCTGGCCGCGGGCGGCGGGCTGCTGTACGCGATCGACGTATGGGTGATCGAAGCTGTCAACAACGTGTACGCCTACGGCACGGCGTCGGTGGGATATCAGTTCCAGCCACGGGCCCGCGGGCTGTTCTTCCGCGCGGCGTGCACACCGGTGTTCACGACAGATGAGGCGTTTCTGTGGGGTGGGATCAGCTTGGGGTGGGACTTTTGAGACACCTCGCGTGGGTGGCGATCGCTGCTGCTGCCGCGTGCACTCCGCCGGGGAGCGATCGGTCGGAGACCGGGTCTGCCGGGCCCGTGGACTACGCCCGCGGAACGTACGTCGTGCTGTTGGGGACCGGCACCCCGAATGCCGAACCAGACCGTGCGGGCCCGGCCGTCGCTGTGGTGGTCAACGGCACGGCGTACGTGGTCGACGCGGGACCCGGGGTGGTGCGTCGAGCCGCCGCCGCTGCCGCGCAAGCCGGGATCGGCGCCCTCGAGCCGAAGCGGCTCGATCGGGTGTTTCTCACTCATCTACATAGCGATCACACGGTCGGGCTCCCGGACCTGATCCTGACACCGTGGGTGCTGGAGCGCGAGCGCCCGCTCCAGGTGTTCGGTCCGCCGGGGACGGAGGCCATGACACGGCACCTGGTAGCGGCATACGAAGCGGATATCCGTCGTCGGGTGGACGGGCTGCAGCCGCAGAATGCCACCGGCTATCGCGTCGACGCTCGGGAGATTCGGCCGGGTGTCGTCTATCGCGATTCCAACGTCACGGTTACCGCTATTGCCGTGGCACACGAGGACTGGCCGGTGGCGTACGGGTATCGGTTCGAGACGGCGGACCGTGTGATCGTCGTGTCCGGCGATACGCGGCCGCATGACAGCGTGGTCACGGCGTGTGCCGGGTGCGACATCATGGTGCACGAAGTCTATTCGGACGCGGGATTTTCGCGCCGCGCTCCCGAATGGCAGCGCTACCATGCCCGATCGCACACGTCGGCGAGCGAGTTGGCTGCCGTGGCAGCTCGCGCCCGCCCGAAGCTGCTCGTGCTCTACCACCAGTTGTTGTGGGGCACGACGCCGGATGAGCTCGTTGCCGAAATCCGGCGGGGCTACGATGGATCGGTCGTGTTCGGTCGAGACCTGGATGTGTTCTAGCCGGTCAGGATGAACCACTCCATGCTCATTGCGACCGTCCAGTGGATGAGTGCCACGTACCAGATCGATCGGACGCGAAGCGTGACGTAGCCGAACACGAAGCTCGCTGGTAGTGCCGAGAACACTTCGTTGAGCGCCCGACCGAAATGTGCGGTCACTGCGAGGCCAGTTTGCACGGCGTTGGCGCTCGTTCCGCCCATGGATGGCGCGAGACCGAAGAGCAGCACGCTGCGGAACAGGATCTCCCAGCTCCCGAAGTACAGGAACGCGGCAACCGCGTAGGGCAGGAACTCCCAACCGGGGCCAATCGTGGGATCCAGGGGATATACGGCCTGCATTGCCGACTGCCCGGCAGCGATCTTTCCAGCAAGGACCGCCAACGGCACGCCGATGGCGAGCCAGACCAACCCCTCGCGCCAGCGTCCCAGGCCGAGCCCCAGCTCGCGCAGCCTGATGCCGCACGCGAATCGGGCGACGACGAGGGGTACGATCCCGAGGAGGACGGCGGACAACAGGTAATGCAGGCGTGCGGAGCGGACGCCCGGCGTCATCACCTGCCATCCCCTGTCTCCGGACAGCACACCGATGGTGTCGGCGCGACCAAAGTAGTACAGCAGCGCGAGAACGACGGTGGCGGTGACGAGCAGGATTGGTGTCCGGGCTCGATGGTGGACCGATGATTCCGATGTCGTCACGCTGCGGTCTCCTTCGGCTTGCCTTCCAGCCACCGGATGGTTCCAGCCAATCCGTCGCGTAGGGATCGAGGCCTGTACCCGAGGTCTCGGCGGGCCGGCTCGATGTCCACGCGCCGGTCCTCGAGGAAGATCCGAATCCACCCCCGCGTGATGGGTACAGTGCCACCCATACGGCCCCACGTCTCCGCGATCCGGGCCACCGACATGGCGACGCCGCGGGGGAGAGGAATCGTGAATCGTCGCACGTCTGCAATCTCTGCCACGATTTCCAGGAACTCTCGAAACGAGGCGTTCTCCCCTCCGAGAACGTAGTGCGTGCCGTTGTGGCCGTGCTCGGCGGCGCGAAGCATCCCCTCCGCCACGTCGTCCGCGTGGACGTAGTTCGCCTGCACGTCGTGATCGGCCAACCGCACGCGTAACCGTCCAGCCACGTAGAGGGCGATCGCCTTGGTGACGCCATTGGCGTCGTTGAGGGGACCAGGGCCGAACACCCGCGTGGGGTGAACGATCACTGCATGCCGACCCGCTGCGGCGTACGCCTCGACGAGTTGCTCTCCCTCCGACTTGGTGGACTCGTATGGTGTTGGCTGGGCTGCCGATCCCTGCACTGGCGCGTGCCGGTGCGGCGTGAGCGTGAGCACCGTGGACACGTGCACCAGACGCGCGACCCCGTGTCGTTCTGACCCCTCGAGGAGTGCGTTCACGGCGTCGACATTTGCGCGCCAGAACTCGTTCGGATCGCGGCTCCAGGCGCGGGCACACGCGGCAAGGTGATAGACCGTGTGCACGTTCTCGGTTGCGCGTGACATGAGAGCTGCTACGTCTGGGTTGGCGATGTCCCCCTGAATCACCTCCACCTTTTCCCGGACGTCTGGTGAGAGCTTGGCGGGATTGCGGACCAGCACGCGCACCGGGATGTCGTCACTGAGGAGCCGGCGAGTCAAGTACGATCCAATGAAGCCGGAGGCCCCGGTCACGAGGACGCGCGCGCTCACGACTCCCCTCTCGTCACAGCATCCTCGAGGTCTGTCGCGGCTCGCGCCGCTTGGAGCTTCGGCGCCCTGGCGTTCCGCGATGCCAGCAGCCATGCGACAATCGGCACGAGCGCCCAGAGCACCAGCGCATATACGACGCCCGCAGCTGCATCGACGGCGAAGTGGTTTTGAGTGTACACAGTGGAGACTGTCACGCCGGCGGCGAGAACAACGTACACGATTGCCACCGGGCGGGAGAACCATGTGAGGGCCAGCAGCGCCATGGTGACCACCCCGACGACATGCGAGCTCGGGAACGCCGTGCCCAGCGAGTCGCCTGCGTGGACCGCACCGGTGGAGAGCCGGTAGAAGAACCCTTGCGCGAGGTCCCCGACATATCGCGTTGCCGAATGGCTCGGACCCTCCACGGGGAACACGACGTAGATGGCGAAGCACGCCAAGTATGCGAGGGTTAGGCGGAACACGATGTCTCGCAAGTCGGTCCACCGCTTGGCGAAGAACACGATCAGTGGCGTGCCGAACACCATGGGATAGTACAGGAAGTAGATCGCGAACATCGTCTCGCTGAACCAGACATCGGGCATCGCCGGCATCCAGATGGCCTGGAGGTTCTGCCCGAAAATCGCCAGGTCGAGCGACGCGATGAGGGCGTCATGGGCTTCCGCGTGGAAGAGCTCCCGAATCAGGCCCAGCTCGGTCCACGACACCACGATGAGCACGATGGGGTAGAGCTCGCGGATCCCGCGGCCGAAGCTCGACGCGTCCGGCTTGATCTTGAGGGTGAGGTACGGGACGGCGGCCGCGGTGATCTGGGCCACGAGGAGCACTGGTGCGAACGCAACGCGTCCCAGCGCACCCAGCCACAGGAGAGCGATTGCGGCGTTGAACAGGATGACGACGCGGTCGACCGGACGCAGGGTCGGCTTCAGATCCATCCTGCCTCCCGATACCAGACCGCCGTCGCGTGCACGCCGTCTGTCAGCGGGTACCGGGGTCGAAATCCGAGGCGCTCGATGGCGAGCGAAACGTCACATACCCAGCCCGGTTGGAAGATCTCTTTGATGCGGTCGCGGTTGAGGATCGCGGCGGTACGACGGACCAGCGCCCCGGCTTCGGCGCCGAGCGCCACGACGCGGGCAATTGTCTGAGGCACGCTCACCAAGACGGGGTCACGACCCAGTTCGCGTGCAACGACCTCGGCAAAATGGCGCCACGACAATGGTTCCGGGTGCGCGAGGTAGAAGGTGTGGCCGACGGCATCACGGTTCGAAGCCGCAGCCACAAAGCCGTCCACCAGGTCGCTCACGTACAGCATGCTCACCTCACGGCTCCAGTCGCCTACCGTGAGCGCGATGCCGCGCTGCACCATTCGGAAGAACGTGAGCACCGCACGCTCCCGCGGCCCGTAGACAGCCGGAAGCCTGAGAATCACGCCGGGGACGCTATCTCGGTACGCCCGCATCATCACCTCGGCCAGGAGCTTGGAGCGGCCGTAGTGTGACAGCGGGCGCGGCACGTCCGCGAGGGTGATGGGCTTCCCCCGCTGGCCGGGACCGACCGCCGCTAGCGAGGAGGCAAGAATGATCCGCGGCGCTCGGCTCCCGAGTTGAGAAGCAGCCTCGAGCAGATGGGCGGTCCCTTCGGTATTCACGGCGTAGTAATCCGAGGAGCGTCGTGCCTGGGTGAGGCCGGCGAGGTGGAACACCACGTCGGCCCCGTCCAGGGCCGCGCAGAGCTGAGCAGTACGCTCCACTCCGTGGTCTCGGTAGTCGATCGACAGGCCGGATATCCATCGCGTGTCCGCCTCCGCATGCTCGATGCAGATCACCTCGTCGCCGCGGGCCAGGAGGTGCTCGATGAGGTGGCTTCCGATAAAGCCTGCGCCACCCGTCACCACGGCACGCATCGAACTCTCCTCGGAGCTTGCGGCAACGGGCCGGTTGGATACATGTGGGTCACGGGGTCGTGGAGCGTTGGTGTCTCATGTCGCCAACAAAATAGGGAGTCATGCTGCCGAGCGGCAGCTGTAGCCCCGTGTTGCGATTGGGGGGCAGACGGGCCGGGCCCCATGATCGAGAGGCACCGGCCCGCACGGACAATCATCCGTCGCGATTGTCTAGAGCAATCCCGACTTCGCCGCCGACCATAGTCTGTAGAGACGATCGAATCCGTCCTGCAGCAAGTCCACCTGTTGCGGCGTTGGCGACGCCTCGAGGGCCTTCAGCAGGTCGTCGCAGATCCTGGGCATCTCCCGCCGGCCCTTCTTGGCAGATCTGTCCCGGATCAGCACGAGGAGCTCACCGATCCGAACTCGGCTCGCCTCGTCGTTTGGCACCTGCCACAAGAACTCCGTGGTCTCTTTCCCGGCGACGATGGCGGTCCCGACTTCGTCCAGGAGGGGTTCGCTCGGTCGTTCCCTGGGGGGAGGCTGGTCGCTCATTTTCGCTCGAAGGCCTCGTTGATTCCGATAATTGTGATGTTCTCCGCGGCGACCGGAATCGGGAAGCTCGCGATCGCTTCATCCTCTGCCATGTGCTCAGCGGATTTTTCCCCCGCGTAGGTGATGGGTGTCGGGGTGCCGCTCAGCAGCTTCTGCTTCATCGCCTCGGCGTTTGCCGTGATGAACACCACGTACATGTTTTGATCCTGCAGGTGGCGTCTGATAGCCGTGTTCACTTGGTCGAGCGTGAGCGCCGCAATGCCGGCACGGATTGACGCGAGATAGCCTGGGTTCAAGCCATAGAACGCGTCATCCACCGCGTAGGCGAGGCGCCGGTTGACCGTGGCACTCCAGTTGAGCACATAGTTGCGCAGGAACTGCTGCGTGGTCTCGAGGGTCTCCTCGGTCATGCCGTCGTCCACCAGCAAACCGAGCTCTCGCCACGCGGCCCGGGTGGCGAACAGCGTGCGGTCATGCAGGTTGCCAGGTGCCGTTTGAGAGATCGGACGGATCCAGATCTCGAACAACTGACTGCGACGGGAGACGTTGGTCGGCGGCACCTGTGTGGTATACCCCAGTGGGTAAGCCTCGATGTAGCTATAGTCGCCGTAGTTCATCCCGCGCCGCTCGCGAATGACCTGATAGAGATGGCTGAAGGATTCACGGTGCGACCCGAACCAGGCATTCGCCGCCACCATCGCCCAGAAGTCCTCGTGCCCCCGGCGGAGATCCGTCGGAAATCCGAAGGAGATCGACGAGGCGTCGGTTTCCTTCTCGACGATCAGAACCTCCACCCCGCTGGGCATCCGCGGCTCGGGTGCCGGTACCGGCGTGATGTCGGCCGTCGGGAGCGTGTCAAAGTCATCCCGCACCCGCTGGGCGAGCGGCATCTCGTAGCCCCCGCCCAGACCGACCACGATGTTGTTGGCGACGTAGTAGCTCTCGTAGAACGTGCGAACGTCGTCGAGCGTGATGGACCGCACGGACTCGACATACCCTTCTTCGGGGTGCTCATAGAGCGTCCCGCGGTAGGCCATCCAGAACAGCAGCTCCTTGGACAGCTCCTCGTCCCGATTGTAGCGCCGTGACCGCTCGAGAAAGTTGAGCGTCTGCGACTTTACGCGCTCGAAGTCCCGTTCGTCGAACGCAGGCTTGAGGAGGGCGTTACTGAAGAGCGTGTAGTAGGCGTCCAAGTTGTCCTTGTGGACACGGCCGGTGAAGACCGTCATCTCCTTGTCCACGTTGTACCCGTACCCTGCGGCCATCGGGTAGAGCTTGGCGAGAATCTGGTCGTAGGTGTCCTCGGTCGTCGAACCGTCGGACAGGAGGTTTGCGGTCAGGGCCGCGAGTCCTTCTTTCCCCGCAGGGTCGTTCTGCGATCCTGCCTTCACCCAGACGGTAAACGCGACGAATGGCGAGTCTGGCTCGCGCACGGTGACGGTCCCCTTCGGGGCCTGCGTACATGCCGCCATGACGACCAGCCCGGTGAAAAACAATGAGAGTCTCCGCATCATTCACCCCCCGCCTGCACCATCGTAACGACCGTATTGCCTCGGTCCACCAGGAACCGCTGCGCTGCAGCCCGCACGTCCTCGGCCGTCACGGTGTCGAGCGTGCGATAGTAGTCGTTCACGGCCTCGATCCCACCGGTGTTGATGACGTACTGGATCAAGCTGAACGCCACGTTCTGCGCCGTCTCGAGCCCCATGAGGAAGCCGTACTTCATGTTGCTCTTTGTATCCGTGAGGAGTCTCGCATCGACTAGTTCGTTCTGAAACCGCGCCACGGTGGCGCGGATCTCACCCTCGACCGCGCGAACGTCGTTCGGATCGATCACCATAGTCTGAATGGCGAGGAGACCAGGATCGCGGTCGAGACCGAACCCGTCGAACAGGTACTGCACCCGGCGCTGCTCGATCACCAGTTTCTTGTAGAGATCCGAGTTGGATCCGAACGCCACGGCGCCGAGCACCTCGCTGGCGACGGCGAGCTTGTCAGTGGCACTCCATGCCGGGCCTTTGTAGTTCACGCTCAGTACGGGGAGGGTGCGTCCGGGATAGCGAACCGTCTGCCGGCGCGGGGCGGTCTGTTCGGGCTCGGCCGGCACTTTGGGTGCCGTGTATCCCGGCTCCCATCGGGCGTAGTACTGTCGGACGAGCGTTGCCGCTCGCTCCAGATCGAAATCCCCCGCGATGACGAGTACGACGTTTTCCGGCCGGTAGAACCGCCGGTGGAACGAGATGCTGTAATCGTAGCCCTCGGGCATGGCCCGCACGTCCGCCTCGAAGCCGATGGTCGTGTGGCGGTACGTGTGCCGGTCGAACGCCGTCATGCGGACCTTCTCGTCCAAGAACCGTCCTGGGCTGAGGGCGCCCTGCTGGTACTCGCCAAGCACGGCGCCGGCCTCGGTACGGAAATCCGGCTCAGCGTACTTGAGGTTCATGAACCGGTCCGACTCTAGGTCCATGACCTGCTCCAGATAGTCACTCGCCACGACCTCGTAGTAGACCGTCATGTCGTTGCTGGTGAACGCATTCCGAGCGGCACCCATGCTGGCCGTCACGGCATCGAAGTCGGGATATTTCTCGGTGCCCCGAAACATCATATGCTCGAAAAAGTGGGCGAACCCGCTCTTGCCGGGCTCCACTTCGTCGCGGCTGCCGGTCCGCACCATCGACACGTAGGCGATCTGTCCCGGCGCACCGGCCTTGATGAGGTACGCCTTGAATCCGTTCTCCAGCTCGACCAACCGGTAGTCGAACGGAAACACTTCGTCGTTCTGCTGTGCCATGGCGGAACCCGCGAGCGCGAGCAGGAGCATCGCGCCAATCATCGGTTTCATTCGTACTCCCCTCCCCGAGAGGCTGATTGGAACGCCGCGAGCGGAGTGAGCTGTGGGAGGTATATGGCTCGACCCCGCGGGGGCGCGTCGAACTCCCCAATCTAGCACCCAAACGAACTGGACGTGGCCGGCTCTGAGGCCGCCTGGCGAAACCCTGGGAGACAGGGTCCGTAGTGTCGTCAGTCCTTGGGATTCGAGAGGTGTTTCATGAAGCGACCGCTGCTGGTGATCGGGGCTGCCGGTGTGGGCGGATACGTCGTCTGGCAGGTGCTGTCGGCGTTTGTGTTCCCCCTGCTCGCCGCGCTGCTCGGGTTCGTCTGGACCGTGGTCAAGATCGGGCTCTTCATTGCCCTGCTCTATGCGATCTACCGGCTCGTCATGAAGGCGGCGCGGGACGCGTCGGAGACGCCGCGCGCCGAAGCCTGACGGCGAGCGCCGTCCCAGAGCTCATCAAGCTCTGAGGAGGGTGGCACAACCCGTCTCGCCACCCTCCTAGTCGCTCGTTGGTCCCCGCATATATTGAGTACTTCCCGCATCTACTCGAGAGGCAATGGACGCTATCCTGGAGCGCCTTCGGAAGGCGTTAGAGGGTCGATACGCAATCGAGGAGGCCCTGGGGTGAAGGGGGGCATGGCCCTCGTCTTCCTGGCGAGGGATATGGGTATCCCACACCCGAGCTCAGTGAACGGGCCGCTCGCGGCGAAGTGGCGCTCGGGGGGTGCTGCATCACCGGGAGCGATCCCGCGTGGCACTGCACCCAGTGTGACTACGCGTGGGGTGAAGGGGCGGGTGGAGAAGCGGTCTGAGCCTTCACTACCTCCGCGCCGCGGATACGCGTCGCTCCACGAGGTAGATGAAATCCCCAAACTCCGATGCGTCGTCGTTGGTGGCGTTCGCCGCCAGATGAAACGTCGCCGAAAGTGCTTCCAGCGGTGCGGTCCACCTGACGGTCCAGAGCGCTGTGTCGGGACGGGCGGTCTGGGTGCCCCTCGCGGTGTGCTGGACGAACTCGATACCCCGGTCCGGCGCGATCGCGATCGCCGGGCCGCGCGCCCGGAACGTGCCCGCCTGTATCACGGAGCTGTCGGCGTGGAGCGACCGAGCCGCCAGCTGAAACCCGGCCCGGACGAGCCCTGGTCTCGTGACGGCCACGAGTAACTTATAGGTTTCGCCCGGCTCGAAGGCCTCGGGCAATCCCAGGATGGCGGCAGCACCGAGTGGGTCGTCGACCGGATTGTCGGCATGGCAGCGCAGACAGGACGGTTCCCGAAACCCTCCCGTATGTCCTGGCGGGGGACCATCGCCGTAGGCGCCGGCCGCGGTCGCTACCAGAAGCGCCGCCAAGCCGGTCCAGCGCACGGGGCTCAGGGCACGATCACTCGGCCGATGTAGTTGGTGTCGGTGCCGAACCAGATGGCGCGGGTCGCGGGATCGAAATACATGTGACGAACCGTGCCGCCGCCGCTAGGGATCGCCGTGGTGCCAAAGAACGCCTCGCGCGCCGGGTCGAAGCCCACGAATTGGTTCGGATTCAGCCCCGACTCGACAAACCAGATGCGGCCCCGATGGTCCAGCGCCGTTCCGTATGGTCGGGATGCGCGTCCACCGGGCGTGGGCCACTCCCGGATCTCGCCGGATGTCGGATCCATGCGGCCAAGGAACCCTGCGGCGTAATCGACGTACCACACGGCACCGTCGGCCGTGAGCTCCAGCCGGCGGGGGCGTGCCTCCGCTCGCGGGAGCGCATACTCGCGGAGTGCCATGGTGCGGGGGTCGACCGTGGCGATCTTGTTGGTGCCAAAGAGCACGATCCATGGCCGTCCGCTGGGATCGACCTTGATCCCGTAGGGGCGGGATTGGGGGGTTGGCACGGCGACGAGATGCACGGTGCCTGAGGTCACTTCGAGCTTCCCCACGAAGTTGCCACCCTGCACGGTGAACCAGATGTCACCTGCGGGGTCGAAGACGAGGGTGTGGGGGTCCCGTGCCGCCGGATCGGGCATGGGGTACTTAGAGATGGTGCCGGTGGCCGGATCGAGTCTGCCGATGTGCGCGTTCCGATTGCCGGCGTACCACACCAATCCTTGGCCGTCGACAATCAGGTTGTGGGGGCCAGTGCCGGGCTCGAGTTCGAACCGCTCGAACTCTCCGGTTTTTGGGTCCAGGGATGCGACGTAATCGGTGCGCTGGCCAACGAACCACACGGTCCCGTTCGGGCCGACATACGGATCGCGAGGGCCGGAGGCCTCCCAGGGGACGAGCCATTCCCGGATGTCGACGGAGTTCTGACCGGACGCATCCCCGAGAGTCGAGATCGGGAGGAGGGATGCGACCAACAGGATCACCATGACGGGCATAGAGTACTCCTCGGAGCGCGATGGCGAATCTTGGTGTTGCGGCCCGCTCGTGGCAACCGGGCGCGGCCATCCCACACGGGCCGCTGAGCTTGGTAACTTGCAGGATCCGATATGAGTATCTACACGCAACCGAACTCGTGGCTGTGCGGTCCCTTCGCGCTCAAGCACGCGCTTTTGGCAGTGGGTATCCGGGCGGACGAGAGTTCCCTCGCCCGGATCGCCGGCACCAACGAGCATGGCACCGACGAGTCGGAGCTGGAGCGCGCCGCCGACCGATTCGGCTGCGCCCTCGGCACCGTACGGCGCCGGGACCCCGATGCCGCGCGGCGCGTACTCAACGAGCATCTCGCTCGTGGCGTGCCGGTGCTCCTCTGCATCGAGCAATGGGATCATTGGGTCACCGCCGTGTGTGTGGAGGATGACACATATGTCGTCCTCGACAGCCGACACCCGGCGGTGTTTCGGATCATCCCGTGGGAGTTTCTGCGCGAGCTGTTGGCCTACCGACCGGGGCGACGCTCGCGGGGCGGGGCGCCGATCTACGATCTCCATCCCGTGGTGCCGCGGAACAAATCGCACACGCGACCCCGGTTCACCGTGGAGCGAGCCAGGTTCCTCCAGGAATGGGAGAACCGGCCGTTGGTCGCTGACTGGGACCGATATGTCGACGATACCGCGAACGTCTGCCGCCCCGTCGGTTTCGACAACGGAGCATCCGGCTACCTCAGTCCTGGGGAGTTCTTCGGCAGGCACGAGCCTGCTTTGCTCGACACCGTGGGGGACAGCCAATCGGGCGTTAGACGCTCGAAGGCCAGGACGGTATTGCGGGGGCTTCGATTCGTGGCAGATACCTATGGCCTCGACGTACCGGCCGCCGACGCGGCCGTTGACCGCGTGCGAGAGATCCTCGCCCGGCACCTTGCGGCGCACGCGCGGAAGACGTGAGCGCGGCTCCGATCCAACCCCTTTTCTTCAACCTCTCATGAGACAACTACAGACCATGTCGATTCGCGTGACTGCTCGGTGGCTCCTGACGCTCGTCGTCCTCATTGGTGTCGGCCAGCCTCTCCACGCCCAAGAAGGCGCCTCGCTCACTCTAGACCGACTGTTTGCCTCAGGTGAGTTCTTCCCCCGGGGGCTCGGCCAGATCCGCTGGCTGGAGGACGGGAGGTACACCACTCTGGAGCCGTCGACCGCGGTGGGTAGTGGGGTCGACATCGTCCGGCACGATCCCGCTACCGCCGCCACAGAGGTGATGGTCGGTGCGTCGGCGCTCGTGCCCGTCGGTGCGGACCGACCACTGGTGATACAGGGCTACGGGTGGTCGGACGACGGTAGCCGTCTCCTCGTGTTCACCAACTCGCGCCGCGTGTGGCGTTCCAACACCCGTGGTGACTACTGGGTGCTCGATCGACCCACCGGGCGCCTCCGACAGGTCGGGACTGACCAGCCGGCGTCGTCGCTCATGTATGCGAAGTTCTCGCCCGACGGGTCGCGCGTGGCATATGTGAGCGAGAACGACATCTACGTCGAAGATCTCGACAGCGGGTCCGTGACGCGGCTGACCTCCGACGGATCGCGGACGATCCTCAATGGCCGGTTCGACTGGGTGTACGAGGAGGAGTTCTTCTTCGGCTCGGCCACACCGGCTGACGGGTTCCGCTGGAGTCCGGACGGCACCAAGATCGCATACTGGCAACTCGACGCCAGCGGCGTGAGAGATTTTCTGCTGCTCAACACCACGGATTCACTGTACTCGTTCACCATTCCCATTCAGTATCCCAAGGCGGGCACAACCAACTCGGCCGTGCGGGTGGGTGTGGTTGCGGCCATCGGAGGCCCCACAACCTGGCTACACGCTGACGGAGACCCGCGGAACTACTACATCGCCCGGATGGAGTGGGCAGCGAGCTCCGACGAAGTCGTCGTGCAGCACCTGAACCGCCTGCAGAACACCCTCACGGTGATGTTGGGCGACGCGGCCAGCGGGACCATGCGGACGCTCCTGACGGAGACCGACAAGGCATGGGTCGACGTGATCGACGACCTGCACTGGCTGAACGAGGGACGGCAGTTCACGTGGATGAGCGAGCGCGATGGGTGGCGTCGGCTGTATGCGGTGAATCGGGATGGGCGGGGGATGAAACCGATCACACCGCCCAACACGGACGTCATGAGCGTGGAGCTCGTCGACCAACGCAATGGCTGGTTGTACTACATCGCCTCTCCGGAGGAACCGACCCGTCGCTACCTGTATCGGGTCCGTCTCGCGGGTTCGGGCAGGGCCGAGCGGCTGTCACCCGATCGACCGGGCTGGCACGCCTATAACGTTTCGCCGAACGGACAGTGGGCCTTCCACACGTTCTCCACGTTCGATGCGCCCCCCGAGATTACGCTGGCGGACTTAGCCTCGCACCGGGTCGTGCGCACCGTGGCGGACAACCAGGATCTGCGAACGAAGGTCGCCACTGTGAAGCAGCACCGGACCGACTTCTTCCGAGTGCGAACGGTCGATGGTGTGGTTTTGGACGGGTGGATGATGACACCGAACGACTTCGACCGATCCAAGAAGTGGCCGGTGCTGTTCTACGTGTACGGTGAGCCGTGGGGGACGACGGTCACCGATCGCTGGGGCGGGACGCTGATGTTGTGGCATCAGTATCTGGCGGACCTGGGGTATGTCGTCATGAGCCTCGACAATCGCGGCACGCCCGTACCGCGGGGCCGGGAGTGGCGGAAGTCGGTGTATCAGAAGATCGGCGTGCTCACAGCGCGCGATCAGGCGATGGGCGTGCGCGCAGTCGCCGACAGCTTCCCGTTCATCGATGCCGAGCGTGTCGGGATTTGGGGATGGAGTGGGGGTGGGTCCAGTACGTTGAACGCGATGTTTCGCTATCCCGAGATCTACCACACCGGGATGGCCGTGGCGCCGGTTCCGAACATGCGCTACTACGACACGGTCTATCAGGAGCGCTACACGGGACTGCCCGGAGAGAGTCCCGACGCCTATGAGCAAGGCTCACCGATCACGTTTGCCGAGGGGCTCGAGGGCAATCTCCTGCTGGTGCATGGAACGGGTGATGACAATGTCCACTATCAAGGAACTGAAGCGCTCGTCAACCAACTCATCGAGCACGGCAAGCACTTCACCATGATGGCGTATCCCAACCGATCGCACGGGATTTTCGAAGGCCGCGGCACCACCCGTCACGTCTACGGGTTGCTGACACGGTATTTGCAGGAGAATCTGTTGGCAGGACCACGACCCTGACCAGCCGTGCCCGGCACACGTATGTTAGAAGAAACCCAGTGAACACTCGGGACCGACGGGGGAGACCATGGCAAGCAGGACGCAAAAGGCGAAGAAGGCGGTTCGGCGAGGAGTGAAGCGAGCCAAGCGCGCCGCCACGAAGGCCGGCAAGCGCACGGAGGCTGGTGCCCGCCGCGCGGCGAAGGCCGTAAAGAAGAAGGTGAAGGCGGCCAAGACCACCCGGCGAAGGAAGAAGGTACGGAAGGCGCTCACGGCCGCCGGTGCGGCAGCTGCGGCTGCCGGGGTGGCGGTGGCGGCAGGAATGGCCGCCCGAAGCGCGCGCGGCAGCGCCAAGAAGGGAAAGAGAAAGAAGTAGCTTTTTGGTGGGTGAGAGGAGAGGGGTGGGGGAGCGCGTCCACGACGTGCTCCTCCGCCCCGTGCCGTTCTCCCTCCGGCACTACTGCCCGGATCCCGCCTGAAACCCGTACAGCCGATACTCCCACTCGATCTCGCCGCCGCGCGCCGTGAGCAGCCCGAACCCCTCGGGATGGCCCATACGGGGACCCTTCCACCAGTTGCCGCACACAGCTCCGGACGTGATGTACTTGCAGCCCATGTACTCGATGCTCTCCCGCACGTGGGTGTGGCCCTGCAGCACGGCTTTCACGCGGTAGCGAGCCAGGATCTCCATGATGTCCTTGCCATTGGTCACCACCACCCGACGCGACGGTGCGACCATCGTCCCCTCGGCGTAGGCCATGAAGGCGGTGAGAATCGGGATGTGGGTGACCACGACGATGGGGGTTCCGGTGCCGGCGCCCTCCAGCACGGACCGCAGCCAATCCACCTGCTCCTCGTCGATCAAGCCGTAATAACCGTCCTTCGGGTCGGGTCCCGTGCCGATCGAATCGAGGACGATGAACCGCCACCCCTTGTGGTCGAAGAAGTAGTAGCGTGCTCCGATGCGGTTTTCGTAGAGCTTCTTGCCGAAGAGCGGATCGGTGTAGAGGACGGGGCTGGCCGGGTCGATCCCGAGCACGTCGTGATTGCCGATAACGTCGTACAGCGGCACATCGAGCGCAGCGACCGTCTCACGATACAGACCGTACAGTAGGTTCGCGCGGCGACGGTCCGTTGCCATGACGTCGAAGACGAGATCGCCACCGCTGATGGCGAAGTCGGGTTTCAGGGCGTTGACCTGTCGAAAACACTGTCGGCATCCCTCGGCGGCTCGGAGCTCCGGCTGTATGTGCGGATCGGCGAGATGCGCGAGCGCAAAGGTGGTGTCGGACGTGGCCAGGGCGGTCCGTGGCAGACCCATGGAGGCTGCGGCACCAACTGCAACCGTCCGTACGAAATCCCTGCGCTGCACGGCACGTTCTCCGAATCGCTGGTTGGAGAGAAGGTAGGCGTGGTCTCGATGGCCGCAAGCGTCACGTGGGACCGAGACGACTCTTTCGACCCCCGGAATTCCGGACTAGCTTAGCCGATGCGAGACGCCGCACGTGTTCCGGCGGCAGGACGGTACCGTTTCAGGAGGAGTGCAGGACATGCGTATGACTGGCACGGTGAAGTGGTTCAACGACAAGAAGGGGTTCGGGTTCATCACGCGCGACGACGGCGAAAAGGACTGCTTCGTCCATTTTTCGGCCATCCAAAGTGAAGGCTTCAAGTCGTTGAAGGAAGGGCAGCAAGTCGAGTTCGAAGTAGTGGACGGGGAGAAAGGCCCCGCTGCGCAGAACGTCGTCATTCTCGGCTAGCCAATCCTCCACCTGGTTCGGCGCTACGGGGCCGCTCTGCGCGCGCGGCCCCGTCGTCATTTGTCGGATTGCTTGGTCTTGCGCTTGGCCTTCTTGCGGCGTCCGGCTGCGGTACGGGTCTTCTCCTCTGCTTTGTCGTCCAGGCGCTGCAGCGACGCCCTCAGTCCCTCAGGGCTGACCGGCTCGCGCTTCTGCTTCTGGCGCTCGAGTCGCAGGCGTCGTGCCTCGTCGGTCTCTTCCTTTCTTTCCAGCGCCATGTCGACGATCATGGCGAGGATTTCGGCGAACGTGTGCCCGGCGACTTCCGCAGATTCCATGTACGAGACACCCTCGGTGAGATCGGGGTTGGGGTTGATCTCGAGGACGTACGCGTTCCCATCTTTGCCGATCCGAACGTCGACTCGGGCGTAGTCCCGGCAGCCGGTCACCTCGTAGGCCTGGAGCGATACCTCCTCAACCTTGCGCAGCATGCGCTTCGGGAGGTCGGGCGGGCACACCGAGTGGACCCGATGATACGCTTCGGACAACGGGTTCCACTTTGCGGCAAACGTGATGATGTGGGGATATCCCTCCGGCAATCCCGTGAAGTCCCACGCGATGGGTGGCAGGACCTCCGGCGGATCGTTGCCGAGAATCGGTACGTGCAGTTCCTCCCCGTCGATGAACTCCTCGACCAGGATGGGGATCCCGTACTCGTCGTAGACGTACTGGAGGCGGGCCTGGAGTTGTTCTTCGTCGAACACTACCGACTCGCGTTCCACACCCGAGCTCGCATCTTCGCGAGCGGGTTTGACGATGACGGGGTACTTGAGCTTGGAGCGTTTCGGCAGTCGCGGCTCCTTGACGGCCACGAACCGGGGTGTAGGAACGCCGTTCTGCAGCAACAGTTGCTTAGTGAGTCCCTTCTTGTGGCAGAACGACAGGGCAAACGGCGCCGCACCGGTGTACGCCACCTCGTGCAGGTCGAAGAGCGCCGCCACGGACGGTTCCAGCTCGGCGTCGTCGTGGAAATGCTCGATCAAGTTGAAGATCACGTCTGGCGGATTGCGCCGCAGTAACCGCTCCAGCCTCCCCAGGTCCTCGCGCACGTTGTACAGGCGGGCGCGGTACCCTTCCCGGCGCAGTGCGCGTGCCACCGCCTTGTACTCGTCGAGCACCGTCGTGACCCGAATGTCGTACTCCGGCTCGAAGTCGAGAGACGCCGGGTCTACGTGCTCGAGTCGTTCGTATTCGTCCTCGCCCGTGTGGTTGAACAGAACGACGACCGACGGTTGTGGCTCGCTCATGGATGCAAAGTAGCTACGGACATGGGCATTGCGCGAGCACCCAGCAAGCACGTGCAACGGGAGCGGGGCCGAGCACGGTCGTACATCGATCCCGACGGCAACGCAGGGGTGACGCGGTGCTCCTAGTTCGTGCTGCCGATCTCCGGCCTCTCACCGAGCACGTCCTCGACCGACATGATGGTCACCGGACCGAGTTTCAGCGCCCTGATGCCGGCTTCGATCTTCTCGCGGTCGCCTACCACCACGACGACGAACCGATCGGGCTGGACATACTGCCGAGCCACCCGTCGCACGTCATTTTGCGTCACGGCGCGAATCCCGTCGACGTAGCGATTGAAGAAGTCCCGCGAAAGGTCATAGATCGCGATCTCCTCCAGGTTGGCGGCGACCCCGCGTACCGACTGGAATCCCGACGGAAATCCCAGGGCCTCGTAGTTCTTCGCTCCCTCGAGCTCGGCTCTCGGGACGGGCATGCGGATCGCGTCGAACTCCTTGAAGAACTCTTCCAGTGCCTTGTCGGTGACGTCGGTCTGCACCGCGGAAGACGCCAAGAATGGGCCGGGCAGCCGGTCGAAGGCGAACGACGAACGGGCACCGTACGTCCAGCCCTTGTCCTCGCGGAGATTCTGGTTGAGTCGCGAGGTGAACGAGCCTCCCAGCACGGTGTTCATTACCTGCAGCGCGTCGTAGTCGTCGGTCAAACGCACCACGCCTATGCGGCCGATGCGGATCTCGCTCTGGGCCGCCCCCGGCTTGTCGACCAGGAGGACGTGCCGCCGGGTGATCGGAGGCATGTCGGGCCAGGTCGGCGTCGGTGCCTCGCCCGTCTTCCACATCCCAAACGCGCGCTCGAGCTCGGCGCGGATTGCGTCTCTGGACACGTCACCCACGACGATCACGGTAGCATTGCTCGCCGTGACATACATGTCGTGGAATCCTCGGAGGTCGTCCACGCTCATCGCCCGAACCGACGCTTCCGTGCCGATAGTGGGGTGTCCGTAGGGGTGTGCACCATAGATGGCACGTGCAAAGAGCACCGAGGCTACGATCCGTGGCTCGTCATGGGCCTGGAGCAGCGCGGTCAAACGACTGAGCCGTTTCCGCTCGAGCTCGGTGTTGGGGAACGTGGGACGTGTCACCACGTCAGCCAACAGGGGGAGAGCCTCGCCGAGCTTGGCGACTGCGGTGTAGAGCGAGGCGCTCATTGTGTGGCGATCCGCGCTCGTGGACAGGCGGGCGCCCAGGAAGCTCACCGCGTCGGCCAGCTCCAGTGCGTCACGGTCCCCGGCCCCCTCGTCCATCATGTCCGCCACCATGGCCGCGAGTCCGATCCGGTCGCTCGGATCGTTCGCCGTGCCGGCACTGATCAGCACGGTGACCTGCACCACGGGCACCTGGTGCTTTTCCATCAGCATTACGCGGAGACCGTTACCGAGCCGAAACTCCTGTATCGGCGGCAAGATCAGCTTTGGCGGTGGTCCCAAGTCGGGAGGCGTGCTGCGGTCTGGTCCTTGCGCCGCTGCCGATGTTGCACCGGCGCCCACCGCGAGCAGGCAAAGGGCAATCGTCGTCTTCGTCATGGTCACTCGCTCACCGGCTTGGTCGCCGCCAGTTCGGGTTTGCCATTAGGAACGATGCTCAGGATGACCCGCGCGTCGTCGTGCAGTGTCGTCTGCAGCATGGCCTGCACGTCTTCCGGCCCCACGGCCCTGTATCGTGCGAGATCCTCGTTGAAGTAGTCGGGATTGCCCGTTCGGAAGTGGTAGTTGTTCAGGCGATCGGCCTTCCCGAAGATCGACTCGAGCTGTGAAAGGAACGAGGCCTCGTTCTGGTTCACGGCTCGCAGGATCTCACGCTCGGACGGTCCGTCTGCCTTTAGCCGGTCCAGCTCGTCCTGAATGACACGTTCCAGCTCAGCTAGGCCATGTCCGCTCCTAGCCGTCGCGACGATGCAGAAATCCGACACCAACTCCGCCGATCCCTGGAAAGCGCTCACGTCCTGCGCAATCTGCATGTCGTACACGAGGCGTTTGTACAGCCTGGCATTCTTGCCGCCCGCCAGGATGTCGGCCGCGATGTCCAACTCGGCGTCCCCCGGGGTGAAGATGGCCGGAGAGAGCCAGCACATGTAGAGTCGGGGCAACTGGACGCGGTCTTCCAGCACGACGCGCTTTTCTTCGGCGAGGAAGACGGCTGGTCCCGCCAGCGGTGGGACCGGCGGGCCCGCTGGCACGTCGCTGAACCAATGCTCCACGAGCTGCCTGGCTTCTGCGACGTCGATGTCGCCGGCGATGGCCACCGCTGCGTTGGACGGTGCGTAGAACGTGCGGTGGAATTGGACGACGTCTTCGTAGCTGGCAGCCGACAGATCGACCATCGATCCGATGACCGGCCAGTGATACGGGTGATCGGCTTGGTACAGATTCTCGCTCAGGGTCTGAAAGGCGAGACCGTACGGTCGATTGTCGTAGCTCTGCCGCCGCTCGTTCTTCACGACGTCGCGCTGGCCATCGACCTTGGCAGGGGACATCGCGTTCAGCAGGTACCCCATCCGATCGGACTCGAGGAACAAGGCGAGTGCGAGCGCGCTCTTTGGCAGCGTCTCGAAGTAGTTGGTGCGGTCGGTGTTCGTCGACCCGTTGTTGTTGCCTCCGGCTGCCTCCAGCCACTCGTCGAACTTGCCTTCCGGCACGTGACCCGAGCCTTCGAACATGATGTGCTCGAAGAGGTGGGCAAAGCCCGTTCGCCCCGGTCGCTCGCGTGCCGAGCCGACATGGTACCAGACATCGACGGCAACCATCGGGGTCGAGTGATCCTCGTGCAAGATCACGGTGAGCCCGTTCGGGAGGACGAAGCGTTCGTGGGGGAGCGTGAGTCCGGTAGTCTGGCCCTGAAGGGCTGGCACGACGGTGAAGACGAGCAGCAGTGCGCTCGCAGTGATCGATCTCATTCGACGCTCCTCAGTGAAGGCGGCACGGTCGCCAGTCTCGACGGCCATCCGGCCGGTTGCGCGATCTTACGAATCGAATTTCGAGGGCCTCGAGCCCTACCGCAACCCCGTGCGACCCGCCGGCTGGCGCGTGCGCATTGCCGCCGCTCGTGCGGCCGAACAGATTCATCGTGGCACCACGGAACGTCCCACTCGGAAACATCGGCGAGGGAGGAGAGATGGCATACAAGATCGAGGAGATCGAGGGAATCGGGCCGTCGTATGCGCAGAAGCTCGCGGTCGTGGGCATTCGGACGACAGCCGAACTGCTGAAACAGTGTGCCGGCGGCTCGGGACGTCAGAGCGTAGCGGCCAAGACGGGTGTGAACGACGCGCTCCTGCTCAAGTGGGTGAATCTGGCGGACTTGATGCGCATTCCCGGGATCGGCTCCGAGTTCTCGGAGTTGTTGGAGGGATCGGGGGTGGATACGGTCCGGGAGCTACGGAACCGGAACGCCGACAATCTGGCTGCCAAGTTGCAGGACGTGAATCGCGCTCGGCGGCTCACCCGGATGACCCCGGGTCCCAAGTCAGTGGCAAAGTGGATTCGGCACGCCCAGGAGCTGCCACCGATCATCACGTACTAGTCGGGCGGACGGGCTCCGGACGGTGACCTACACGGGCGGCGTGGCGCCGCCCGTGGTGGCGTTACCGAAATGCCGGAGTGGCCACGCCGCTCTCGTCGACCCACCAGGGGAGCCAGCTCAGGGCGACCCGCCCGATCGTGATGTCGCTCTTCAGCGGTCGGACGAGTTGCTCGGTGATCTCGTGGGCAGCGGCATCGCTCGGATCGTCGAGCGCTTCGGTCTCGCCCGTGAACTCCTCTTCGAGGGCCGCGAGTTGCTCGTGCAGGGCCTCGAGGTCGCGTCTGGCACGCGCGATGTCGTCCTTTTCCCGGGCGGCCCGCCCGACCCCGCGCATGGTGGTCGTCGCCCGGCCGACGGTGCCGACGCTCGCTACACGCCGTCCAAACAGTGCGCCAAGCACTGTGGCGCCCATCGAGATGGCGGTTTGCATCTTCTGCTGGTCGTACTGTGACGCCTCGCGCCCGACCCGCTCTTCGGCCTTGCGGATCCGTTCCTGGAGTCTGGCCAGTTTGGGGGTGTAGCTCTTGCGGAACTTGTCGACCTGCTCGTCGCGCTTCTCCCGCGACGCCTGCCTCACGCGGATCCGGAAGTCGGCTTCCGACTCGCCCGGCTCGCTGGTCAACTTGAGGTCAGTGCACTTGTAGAGCGTCAACGCTCCGTCGCGGTAGAGGTGTGTCTTGAAGGCTTTCTCCCACGACGCATAGCTCTTGGCGTTGGTGGCGCGCGCCGGGAGATCGGTAAACGTGCCCGCCTCGGCGGGTCGATCGTCGAGCTCCATGTGCCCGTCCGTGACACGCTCCGATTCCTTCCAGATGTCCGCGGGCGGGTTGTCGCCAAGCGGGGCGAGGTAGGAGACCGTATCCCACAGGTCGACCCCGGCCTTGACGTTGGCGAAGTGGAGATCTCCCGTGCCGAGCACGGCCGGCCGGTACAGCAATCGGGCGCCAGCCGGTCCGCCGCCGACGACTGCGGCAAACGACTCCTTGGCCTCTGCCGGAAGCGCGGGCCGGGTCGCGTGCTGCCTCCTGGGAACGGGCGCGGCCTGCAGTGTCGGCCCCGTGGTCTCCGGCGCCGGCGCTGCCGCGGCTCGGCGATCGGCCATGAGGGTCTGAATCTGACTCCGCGTCAGGGGGCCACGAAGGTAGGAGAGTGCCCAGCGGCTGTGAAACAGCATTGGAGCGTCGTCGTGCACATTGTGCATCAGAAACACGCGACTCTTCAGGCCTGAGAGAACCCGCTCCATCTGCTGGCGGTCGAAGGTGGCGCCGGACGTCGTGGAGGCTCCCTCCAAGCCGTCGATGACGCGCAGCTTGTCTCGCTCCGTCTGGAGCCGTCCCAGAAACCACGTGCCGGTGTTCGCGAGACCCTTGTAGTCCAGATCGACCGGGTTCTGCGTTGCCAGCACCACACCCAGGCCGTATGCCCTCGCCTGTTTGAGCAAGGTCAGCATGGGGGTCTTGGACGGCGGATTGGCCGTCGGCGGGAAGTAGCCAAATACCTCGTCCATGTAGAGCAGTGCCCGGAGACTCGGTGTCCCCGCCTGCGTCCGCATCCACGCGACGACTTCATTCAGCAGCACCGTCACGAAGAACATGCGCTCTGCATCGGAAAGGTGTGCCAACGAGAGCACCGTGATGCGGGGCCGTCCGTCGGCGGTCCACAGCATGCGCGGGATCTCGAGGGGTTCTCCTTCGAGCCAGGCGGCAAAGCCGGGCGAGGCCACGAGGCCGTTCAGGCGCATGGAGAGGTCGAGCCGATCCTGCTTTGGATAGAACGCCTCGACGTCCATCACGCCGATCCGATCCACCGGTGGTGACTGCACCTGCGCGATGAGCGATGGCAGATCGAGATCCCGGCCGGCGGTCCATGCAGTCTGGAGGAGGGTCGAGAGCAGGATGTGCTCGCGACTCTTGATCGGGTCGGCGGCGATGCCGAGCAGCCCCAAGAGCCCTGACACGGAGGCCATGACCCGCTCACGCAGTGCGTCACCGTCCTCGAGCAGGGCCGCGGGAGGCGCAGCGAACGACCGGAGCACTGTCAGCGGGAGGCCGGCGGTACTCCCAGGGGTGTAGATCGCGAAGTCAGCCGCCTCGCGCAGGCGGCGGATCCGCGCCCCATCCTCGCCCCATTTGGCCAGGCCGCTTTTCCAGAGTTCCGCCGTTGCCTGGGCATACTCATCCGGCGTTGAGCCCTTCCGGGCAGCCTCCGCCTCGTCGATCCAGGGCCGGAAATCCTCTGGCCGCAGGTCCGGAAACGTGAGGAGCAGATTCCCGAGATCGCCTTTCGGGTCGATCGCGATGGCGGGAATACCGTCGATCGCGGCTTCCTCGAGCAGCGAGATACAAAGCCCCGTCTTCCCGCTGCCGGTCATGCCGACACAGACGGCGTGGGTCGTCAGGTCTCTTGCATCGTAGAGCAGCAGGTTGTCGGTCGTGTCGTCTGCCTTCGCATCGTACTCGCGGCCGAGGTAGAAGGCACCCAACTTTTCGAAGGATGCCGCATCCGGGATGCTCGCCTTGCCCATTGATTCCCCCATCGGTTCGCCGGCGGTTGGTGTCTAGTGAGAAACTAGGCTGCGGTTCACTGCTTCGGGAGTGTCGTTGCTTGTTCTGAGAACGCTGGCCGCGGTGGATCGGCAGACGGTGCCCGATCACGGCGGGAGACGGCGGGAGGGATCGCCGCGGCTCAGGCGCTCTCTGGTGCTCAGAGTGATCTGGTCAGCCAACCGGTCGGCCAGCGTGTGGAGCTCACGCTTTCGCTTCCCGAAGGCCTGGGTGAAGATCCAGCGCGCGAGTCCGTACCCACCTCCCAGGCCGAAAATGGCACCGGCCGCCGCGAGCAGCGGCATGTGCAGGCTTTCCATGGCGATGGCGGTCGTGACGGCGGCCACGGCGCCCCCGCCTCCGCCGAACACTCCGCCATATAACCCGCCCAAGAGGTTCGCGAAGTGCTCCTCGATGTGAATGCGGGTTTGCCCGTTTCGGGGTGCGATCGTGATCTGCACGTTACGGCCGGTGCCTTGACCCGGAGGCGCGGTGCTCCACGCCACCGATCGCACGAAGGTGCTCGCGATTCCCACGGTGCCAATGGCTCGGCGGATCTCGTCGACGAGGAACGGGAACTCCTCCTCCGGCACCTCCCCCTCCGCCACCCGCTCGATCACGATCTTGTGCGGCCGTCCCAGGAACCACGACCATCCGGTCGACGGCTCACCCGTGGCGGGCAGGGGCATCGGCTGTCGGATCTCGAGCGCGGCCTCGCGCACCCGCGCCGGGGAGATCCCGACCTCAGCAGCCACCTGCTCCATCGCCCCGACCGAGAGCGCGCCCTCCTCCGTCGGTCGCTCGGCCTGCATCTCGGCGGCCCGCCCGATGATGCGGCGCATCTCGGACTCGCCGTATCGCTGGGTTCTGCCCGTCGCCTCATTGAGCGCATTGGCAAACTCGGACGGCGTTGCATGGCGTTGGTCTGGTCGGAGCGCGAGGGCTTTGACGAGCACGTGCTCCACCGATCCCGAGATCCTGTCCAGCCGGTCTCGATGATCCGGCGACGCGTCGATGAAGCGTCCGAGCGTCACCGCTTCATCGGTGAGCCACATCCCCGGGGTCTCTCCAACGAGCATCTCGTAGACGACGCACGCGAGGCTGAACACGTCGGTGCGCGCGTCCAGGTCCCGCACCCCAGCGGCCTGCTCCGGGCTCATGTAACCGGGCGTGCCGAGGGCGAAGCCGGTTCGGGTGAGAAGCGCACCCCCAGCCGTGCTGACCGCCTTGGCAATGCCGAAGTCCGCGACGATGGGGTGACCTTCAGCGAAGAGGATGTTCTCGGGCTTGATGTCGCGGTGGACGATGCCGCGGCGGTGCGCATAGGTGAGGGCGTCGGCGACGCGTCGTGAAACGGATAATGCGTCGCCGACATCCACTGGGTGGTCCTGGCCGAGGCGCGTCCGCAGCGATCCCCCCTCGATAAAGGGCATGACGTAGTAGAGAAAGGTGTCTGCTTCGCCCGAGTCGTACAGCGGTACGATGTGGGGATGCGTGAGGCCGGCGGCGATCTCGATTTCTTTGAGAAACCGATTTGTGCCGAGCGAGGCGGCGAGTTCCGGCTTGAGCACCTTGACGGCCACCGTGCGTCGGTGGCGCACGTCGTTTGCCAGGTACACCGTGGCCATCCCACCACGACCGATCACGCGCTGGAGATCATAGCGCTCGGCGAGCGCCGAGCGGAGCGCCTGGGGTATGTCGCTCATCACCGGTATGCGCGGCTACCGTCCCCGGCGGGCTGGAGTGGTCCGGCTCGCGGGGGAAGTGGCCGCCGACGGATGGTGGAGGAACATCATGACCCGCGGCCGGTCAGTTCTGCTTCTTCGCGAGCCGCTCCTTGGTGACGATGTCGACGATGGCATCGATCAGCCGCTGGCGGGCGTGATCGACGTCCTGCTGCCGCGTGACCTTGCTCTCGAGCGGTTTGAACTTCTCCCGATCGCAGACGGCACTCTCGAAGTCCCTGAGCGCCTCGTGGATGCGGGAGAGATACTCGTGCCCAAGTCCCATGGGTGGCCTCCCTCGACGGATAGTCCCTTATCAAATACGACGACGGAGCCGGGTCGGCAAGGAGAACCTGGTCCGGCGTCTGATCGGTGCAGCGACATGCTGCTGGCTACCCGCCGCGGCGGTGTCTGCTGCGGCGCCGTTCGTCCAGCCAGACCAGGAGGAAGGTCATCCAGTTCATGGGCAGGGAAACGACGAGGAATAGCATGACAACTGGCACCAGGATGGCCATGCCGGCCTTGAACGGCCACGCCAGGGCGGGGTTGCTCACGGTGCTCACGATGAACCTCATCGTGCCCACGGTCACGACGACTGCCCAGACCGCCGTCACCGTCAGTCCGAGCGCGACGGCGAGACGGGGACCCGTTCCCGCACGCCACGCATGCCTTAGTAGGCTGCCTGATCGCCGCGACGACGGTGCCGCCGAATCCGTGCCCTCCGCTCGGATGGCCGCGTGGGCCTCGTCGTGAGGTGAATCCGGGCGAGGCGGCTGTCCCGAGGGTGAGGTCCGTGTGGCCAGCAATCACCTCCGTGGAGCCGCGTGAACCTGCCTTGCGCCCATAGTCACCGCAAGTGTCTGGCTACCATGAGGTTGGGCGCAGCGGGCGTCAGGGGCTGAGATCTGCTGGTTACTCGGGCGGTGAGCTTCACACAGGTTTCATGAATTCTTTAGGGCATGCGTATTCTTGTCTAGGGGAATTTTCGGGTCTGGTTTTCCCCCGCCCGGAGAGGCTCTTCCGCTCGCATGTGGGTACGTCTTGGCCTTTTCGATTACACAGCGGCCGTTAGAGAACGTGCGGTCCACGAGCTTCCTGCGCCGCATCCGTCCCCACTGCTTCTTGCAACCACTACCGCGACCCACTGGTACCGCACCAAGCGCCGGTGGGTTGTGACCCTGCGCCCGCCACTCATGGGGTAGGCGCAGTTCTGAGAATCTGACGCCGTCTGTAGGCTCTGGTGATCAGGGCCGTTCAACGATACGAGTGCAACACGGGCGAGAGTCCCCCGGTCTCCTGCCAGTTGCAGGTCGGTGAGGGGTGCTCCGATCCCCGGGACGTCCGGCCATGGGATCATCGATTCCTGGCTCCTTCGCCGGAGGTGTGTTTATGGCGTATGCGGATAGCTGGTTCGTGAGCGAGCTGGAACGACGGGGTGTCTCCCGGCGCGACTTCCTCGGCTTTTGTAGCGCGATGGCGTCGGTGCTCGCGCTGCCCAAGTCGGCGCGGGCGACGATCGCGCAAGCCGTTGCAACCGGTGAAAAGCCGTCCCTTGTCTGGCTGGAGTTCCAGGACTGCGCGGGCAACACCGAGTCATTTCTCCGGGCAGCCCGTCCCACGGTGGCCGCCATCGTTCTTGATACGCTGTCAGTCGACTATCACGAGACCATCATGGCCGCGGCTGGTCACCGTGCGGAGGCGGCACTCGGCGGCGTGGTCGAACAGAAGCGAGGCCAGTACATCGCGGTGGTCGAAGGTTCGATTCCCACCGGAGCGAATGGGGCGTACTGCACGATCGGGGGCCGCTCAGCGCTCCAGATTGCGAAGGAGGTGTGTGGTGGTGCCGCCGCAACGGTCGCCATCGGCACGTGTGCCGCGTTCGGTGGCCTTCCGGCCGCAGCTCCCAACCCGACGGGGGCGCTCAGCGTGGCGGACGCCGTCCCCGGCCTGAAGACCTTGATCAACCTTCCGGCATGTCCGGCGAACGCCGAGAACCTCGCTGCGCTGATCATGTATTTCGTGACCTTTGAGCGGTGGCCACCCGTTGATCGCTATCGCCGCCCGTTGTTCGCGTACGGTAAGGCAATCCACGACAACTGTGAGCGCCGGGCGCATTACGACGCCGGACAATACGTCGAGAACTGGGGCGACGAGGGACACCGCCTCGGGTACTGTCTGTACAAGATGGGCTGCAAGGGGCCGGTCACGTTCCAGAACTGTCCCCAGGTCGGGTGGAACGAGGGGACCAATTGGCCAGTGGGCTGTGGTCACCCCTGTCTCGGATGCGCCGAGCCGGACTTCTGGGACAAGATGACTCCGTTCTACAGCCACGTCGCGGGCGTCCCCGGCTTCGGTGTGCACACGACCGCAGATAGGGTTGGGATCATCGCCGCCGCAGGAGTGGCGGGCGCGTACGTGGCCCACGGGCTCGTCCAGCTGACCCGACGTCGTGCGGCCCGGGTCAAGACCGAAGCAGCCGCTGCGCAGCAAGCGAAGGGAGGTCAGTCATGAGCCGCATCGTCATCGATCCTGTCACGCGCATTGAGGGACACTTGCGCATCGAGGCCGAGGTTGATGGCGGCACGGTGCAGAACGCCTGGTCCTCCGCCACCATGTTTCGCGGTATTGAGTTGATCCTGAAGGGCAGAGATCCGCGGGACGCGTGGGCATTCACGCAGCGCATCTGCGGCGTGTGTACCACCGTGCATGCGATCACGTCAATCCGCGCAGTCGAGAACGCGATCGGCGCCCAGCCGCCGCCGAACGCCCGGCTGCTGCGCAATCTGATCATGGCATCGCAGATGGTGCAGGATCACGTCGTCCATTTCTACCACCTGCACGCGCTTGATTGGGTGGACATCGTGTCGGCGCTCTCGGCCAATCCGGCCGCGACATCCCGCCTCGCCCAGTCGATCTCCGATTGGCCGCTCTCCAGCGCCAGCTATTTCAGCGCGGTGAAGGATCGGGTGCAGAAGTTCGTCGACCGAGGTCAGTTGGGTCCGTTCGCCAACGCCTACTGGGGACATCCGGCGTACCGGCTGCCACCCGAGGCGAACCTGCTGGCTGTGGCCCACTACCTCGAGGCGCTCGATTGGCAGCGGGAGGTCATCAAGATCCACGCGGTGCTAGGGGGGAAGAATCCGCACCTGCAGAGCTTCTTGGTCGGTGGAATGGCGACGCCGATCGATCCCGACAAACAGGCGTCGATCAACATGACCTCGATCTCCACGATGCGAGAGCTGATTCGCAAGGCGCTCATTTTCGTGGAGAAGGTCTATATCCCTGATCTCCTCGCTGTAGCGTCGTTCTACAAGGAGTGGGCGGGGTACGGTGGTGGTGTGGGCAACTTCCTGGTGTACGGCGAGTACCCTGAGACGGAGGGTGCCAACGCGCCACTGTTTCTCCCGTCTGGGGTGATCCGGGACCGGGATCTCTCCACCGTCGAAGCCCTCGATCCAGCTAAGATCACTGAATACGTCACGCACTCCTGGTACGAGTACGAGGGAGGTGATCAGGACGGACTCCACCCATCTCGTGGCGAGACCAAACCTACCTATGAAGGACCCGAGCCGCCGTACGAGTGGCTCGATACTGACGGCAAGTACAGCTGGCTCAAGGCACCGCGCTACGACGGCCTGCCCATGGAGGTCGGCCCGTTGGCGCGAATGCTGGTCGCCTACGGCTCAGGTCACCAGCGCGTCCGAGAGCTCGTTGGATATGTGTTGGGGCAGCTCGGGGTCGGCCCAGGGGCGCTGTTCTCAACGCTTGGCAGAGTGGCCGCCCGGGGGATCGAGACGCTCGTTCTGGCCGAAAAGCTCGAGGGATGGCTTGACGAGCTGGCCGACAACATGGGTCGTGGTGAGCTGGCGATCCATGACAACTCCAAGTGGCAACCGTCGAGCTGGCCCAGGGAATGCACCGGTGCGGGGTTCCACGAGGCACCCCGTGGCGCCCTCGGTCACTGGGTACACATCGTGAACGGCGAGATCGCCAACTACCAGTGCGTGGTCCCGAGCACGTGGAATGCCGGCCCGCGTGATGCCGCCGGCCAGCGCGGACCGTATGAGGAGGCGATCGTCGGAACGCCCGTGAGAGACCCGCAGCAGCCGCTCGAGATTCTGCGGACGGTGCATTCGTTCGATCCGTGCATCGCATGCGGCGTGCATGTAGTCGACCGCACCGGCCGCGAGCTCGCACAAGTGAGGATCCGATGACTGCCACGGCCCCTGCCGCAGTGGACCGGGGGCTCACTCGGGTCTATGTGTGGGATTTGCCGGTCCGCATCACGCACTGGCTCATCGCCACAGCCCTCGTCGTGCTGGCGGTGACCGGCTACTACATCGGCAATCCGTTCATCGTGGCTCCGGATCCAGCAGGGCAGGAATTCGTGATGGGGACGGTGCAGGTAATCCACTTCTTCGCTGCGATCGTATTCAGCCTGTCTGAGCTCTCACGCATCGCCTGGATGTTCATGGGGAATCGCTATGCCCGGTGGCATCAGCTCATCCCAACGAGCGTCAATCGCTGGAAGCTCGTATGGGAGTGGCTCAAGTTCTACCTGTTCTTTCGTCCCGTCCCGCCGAGGTTCGTCGGTCACAACCCGCTTGCCGGGTTGACGTACGTGCTCGTCTATGGTCTCTGTCTCATCGCAGCGTTGAGCGGGTACGCCATGTTCTCGATCCAGGCCGGAGCGGGGTCCCCCATGAAGATCTTCGGGCTGCTCCTGCCGCTCTTCGGTGGGCCCCAGACGGCACGGTGGCTGCATCACACGATCATGTGGCTGCTGGCGGCCTTCGTGGTGCACCACGTCTCCGCCGCGCTCGTGGTCGCGCGGTCGGCGAAGAACGCGACGATCGACTCGATGTTCTCAGGGTATCGCTTTGCATCGGCAGAGGACCTCGCTGCAGAGCAGGGCGATCGCGCAGGATGACCACATACCGCGACCCCGGGTCACTCTTGATCTTGGGCCTGGGCAATGTGCTGTGCGGCGATGACGGGCTTGGCATAGCAGCGGTCGAGCTGCTGCGGCAGCAGCATGAGATTCCCATTGGAGTCCGTGTCGTGGACGGCGGGACCCTGGGTCTCGCGCTGCTGTCGCAGTTCGAGGCTACCGACGACGTCGTACTGGTCGACGCGGTTCAGACCGACGGCCAGCCGGGTTCCTTCGTCCGCCTCGAGGGGGATGATGTGGGCCCGGCGGTGCGCAGTCGGCTGTCGTGCCATCAAGTCGGCGTGGCCGATTTGCTGGACGCGCTACGCTGGCTGGGTTCCTATCCGCGGCGCGTCGTCCTCCTGGGGCTCGTTCCTGAGTCGTTGGACGTGCGGGTCGCTCGCTCGGCCGCAGTCGAACGGCAGATGCCGCGACTGGTACAAGGAATCGTCGAGGAGGCGGATCGGATGGGCTATGGGCCTTTCCCGGACACGGATGGTGCGACAGTTCCCCTTGGCCGGAGGGGCCCTGCTGCTCGGGCTCTGGGCCTGTGACAACTCGGGGGTGCCCCCAGCATACCGTAAGGTCGTCGTCCCGGAGCTGAGAATTGCCTCCGCCGAGGCACGGTTACGGGGGCGAGCGCTGTTCCAAGACCACTGTGCCCTGTGCCACGGTGAGCGGGCCGATGGACGGGGCCGACGACGCAATCTGTCGATCCCACCGGCCGACTTCCGCGACCCGACGTGGCGTGCCCGGGTGACCCCGCGCCGGGCGTTTTTTGTTATTCGAGAGGGGATCCAGGGCACCCCCATGCCCGCGTGGAAAGCGCTGAATGAGGACGAAACCTGGGACCTGGTTGCGTACGTACTCTCAGTGGCGGAGCAGACCCCAAAGAACTGACACGCCGTGGCGCGTCGTGGTCCCGCGGCATCGGGCGTGGGATGGCGTTGGCTCCCTCGGAGCCCGTATCATTGAACGACTGGAGGCATGGGGGCACCGGGCCCTGCCCGTCGACACCTCCCCCTGACAATCGTCCATGCACGAGATGAGCCTGGCGCTCGAGGTCTGCGCGATCGCCGAACGCCACGTGCCGCGGGACCAGCTCGCGAACATCATTGAGGTTGGCCTGGAGGTCGGTGATGCGGCCGGCGTCGAGGCCGACAGTCTGGAGTTCTGGCTCGAGACGCTGCTGACGAGCCCCCCGTTCAAAGCGGCAAGACCCGTTATCGCCCGCGTGACCGGAGACGTGCTCCGGGTGAGTTATCTGGAGGTCGACGATGGCCGTCCGGACGATTGAGGTCAGAGAGCGGGTCATGGCACGCAACGACGAGCTGGCCGCCGGCGTCCGCCGCCGGCTCGCCCAGCACCGGGTGCCGACCTTCAACCTCGTCTCGTCGCCCGGCTCCGGGAAAACGACGCTCCTGGAGCGTACGCTCCAGGATCTGGGGCAAGAACTTCGGATCGCGGTGGTGACCGGCGATGTGCAGACCCAGAACGACGCCGACCGTCTTGCCGCCCGCACTGAGCACCTGGTGCAGGCTGTCGTGACTGGCGGTGCCTGCCATCTGGACGCCCGGCAGGTCCAGACAGCGCTCGACGTGGTCGATCTGGCGGCCACCGACCTCCTTTTCATCGAGAACGTGGGCAATCTCGTCTGTCCGGCTAGCTGGGACCTCGGTGAGACAGCGAAAATCGTCCTCTTCGCCGTGACCGAAGGCGAGGACAAGCCAGCGAAGTACCCGAAGATGTTTCAGCAGTCACGCTACGCTGTATTCACCAAGATCGATCTGCTTCCCTACGTCCCGTTCGACATTGCGCGAGCGGAAGCGATCGCACGGGGCGTGCACGGCGCACTCACCTTCTTCCGCACCTCGGCCCGCTCCAGCGAGGGACTCGAGGACTGGTATGCCTTCCTGAGGAACCAGGTCCGCGACGCGCGCGCGCGGTGACGACCCCGTCGCAGGAGCGGGCTGCCCTCGAGATCACCGTGACCGGGGTTGTGCAGGGCGTCGGGTTCCGCCCGTTTATCCACCGACTGGCATCGCGGCACGGACTCGTCGGCTGGGTCCGCAACGAAGCCGGCGAGGTGCGGATCGCCGTCGAGGGGACGGGCGAGCAACTCGATGCCTTCGTCGGCGCCATCGACGCCGAGGCGCCACCGCTCGCGACGATCGATCGGCTCGACGTGCAGGTCACCCAGCCAGGCAAATACACAGGGTTTCGAATCGTCGCGTCTACGGACCAGCCCGACCGGCGCCAGCCGGTGTCTCCGGACGTTGCGACGTGTGATGCCTGCACGGCGGAGCTGGGCGATCCGGGAAACCGTCGATACCGCTACCCGTTCATCACGTGCACCGACTGCGGACCCCGGTTTACCGTGATCGAAGCGATGCCGTACGACCGGGAGCGCACCTCCATGCGCGTGTTCGAGCAATGTGATGCCTGTCTCACCGAGTACCGAACCCCGGCAGATCGACGGTACCACTCCGAGAGCAATTCGTGTCCCGAATGCGGGCCGCGGATCTGGGTGGAGGGTTCGACCGATCAGAATGGCGATGCGGCCGACCCCATCGCCACGGCGGCGCGCGCACTTCAGAACGGTCGGATCGTCGCCATTCGCGGACTCGGTGGCTTCCACCTCGCCGTGGATGCCACTAACGACGAGGCGGTCCGGCGGCTCAGGCAGCGCAAGGCGCGTGAGGCGAAGCCGCTGGCGGTCATGGTACGAGCGGTCGCCGAGGCCCGCCGGCTCGGGACGGTGGGTCCGGAGGAGGAACGGCTCCTCATGTCGCCCGAGCGACCGATCGTGCTGCTGCGGACACATCCCGGGAGCACGCTCGCACCGTCGGTCGCGCCGCTCCTCGACACCGTTGGCGTGATGACGGCCTACACTCCGCTGCATAACCTCCTGCTGGGGCTGGTGGATCGCCCGCTCGTGATGACCAGCGGGAACCTGAGCGAGGAACCCATCGCCACGGCGAACGACGACGCGCGGAGAAAGCTCGGGAAGATCGCCGACGTGCTGTTGTTGCACGATCGGGAGATCGTTGCTCGCTACGACGATTCCGTGGTGCGACCGACAGGGCACGGCGCCGTCTTCCTGCGCCGCGCACGAGGCTACGCGCCGCTCCCCATCCCGCTGCCCGTCCCCGTGCCGCGGCCGCTGCTGGCCGTCGGACCGCACCTGAAAAACACCTTTACGCTGGCGCACGGTGGGACGGCCTATGTGAGCCAGCACATCGGTGACCTCGAGAATCTCGAGACGCTGGAGCACTTCAAGACAGCCGTTCGACTGCTCGGGAAGCTCTTCCGGATCGAGCCCGAACTGGTGGTTCGCGATCTCCACCCGGGCTATTTGTCGACGAGAGTCGCCGCGGAGCTCGACCTCGGTGAGCCGCTCGCCGTGCAGCACCACCATGCGCACGTGGCGGCGGTGGCCGCCGAGCATGGTGTCACGGCGCCCGTGATCGGCATTGCGTATGACGGCACCGGGTACGGCGACGACGGGGCGGTGTGGGGAGCCGAGATCTTCGTTGCCGACCTTGTGACCTACGATCGTCGGTGTCAGCTCAGATATGTACCGCTTCCGGGCGGGGATCTTGCGGCACGGCAACCCTGGCGGGTGGCCGTGGGGTATCTCTCCCTGGCGCGCGAGATCGCACCGGTGTTTGCCCGGGCGTTCCTCGAGGTGACGGATGCGGAGCGTGTGCTCGCCGAGCAGCAGATCGAGCGAGCTTTGAACGCCCCGCTCGCGTCTTCCATGGGCCGGCTGTTCGATGCCGCTGCGGCCGTGCTCGGGACGCGCTGGCGGTGTCACTATGAGGGACAGGCGGCCATGGAGCTGGAGGCCCTTGCGGGACGGCGCCCGGGCGTCGACCTGCCGCTTCCGGTGGTCGAGGCAGAGGACGGCCGGTTCGAGCTCGATCCGATCCCGCTCCTGGCGGCGCTGGGCGAGCGTGGGCTCCAGGGTGCCGACTTGGCAGAGCTGGCGGCTGGCTTCCATGACGCGGTCGCGCGGGCCACTGTGGAAGTGACGCGTCGCCTGGCGGAGTCAACGGCGATAAATCAAGTTGCGTTGGGTGGGGGGGTGTTCCAGAACGCCCGCCTGCTGGATCGCACGGCGTCGGGCCTGGCCGCGGTCGGCTTGCGGGTGCTGCTGCCGCGGGCGCTCAGCCCGAATGACGGCGCCATCAGCTACGGCCAGACGGCCGTCGCCGCCGCGGTCCTCGCGCGCGACTCACGAACGTAGGAGTCACCTATGTGCCTCGGTATTCCCGGACGGATCGTCGAGATCAAGGACGACACGGGGCTTCGCATGGGAACCGTCGACTTCGGCGGCGTGCGACGCGACGTGTGCCTCGCGTACCTGGATGAGGACATCCAGGTCGGCGACTACGCCATCGTGCACGTCGGGTTCGCGATCTCCAAAGTCGACGAGGACGAAGCCAAGCGGACATTCGAGATTCTCAAGGAGATGAGCGAGCTGGACGAGTTGGAGTGGCTCGGCGACGTGGCCGACCGCAGTCTGGAAGGTGGAACAGCATCGTGAAGTACCTCTCCGAGTACCGGGATCCCAAGATCGCCCGATCGCTGGCCGACCAGATTCGCAGCACTGCATCGCGCCGCTGGGTGCTCATGGAAGTTTGCGGCGGTCAGACACACACGATCGTCAAGCAGGGGATCGACGAGCTGCTGCATGACGCCGTCGAGATGATTCACGGGCCGGGCTGTCCCGTGTGTGTGACGCCACTGGAGCAGATCGACCGGGCCCTGCACATCGCTGCGCGGCCCGACGTGGTCTTCACATCGTTCGGCGACATGCTCCGCGTGCCGGGCAGCGAGTCGGACCTGTTCCAGGTTCGGGCCAACGGAGGCGACGTGCGAATCGTGTATTCGCCACTCGACGCGTTGGAGATTGCGCGCCGACATCCGGACAAGGAAGTGGTGTTCTTCGCCGTGGGCTTCGAGACCACCGCTCCGGCCAACGCGATGGCGGTGTGGCGCGCGAAGCAGCTCGATGTATCCAATTTCAGCGTGCTCGTTTCCCACGTGACCGTCCCGCCCGCCATGACGGCGCTCCTCGCGTCGCCGGACAATCGCGTCCAGGCTTTCCTCGCGGCGGGTCACGTGTGCACCGTAATGGGGTGGACTGAGTACGAGCCGTTGGCCGCGACATACCGCGTACCGATCGTGGTGACGGGATTCGAGCCGCTCGATCTGTTGGAGGGCATCTTGATGGCGGTAAACCAACTCGAGAAGGGTCGCCACGAGGTGGAGAATCAGTATGTGCGTTCCGTGCGGCGGGAAGGCAATCGACCGGCCCAGGACGTGATCGGCAAGGTGTTTCGTCTGGTCGATCGCCAATGGCGCGGCATCGGCATGATCCCATCGAGTGGGCTCGGCTTGCGTGAGGAATATGCGGCGTTCGATGCGGAGCTGAAATTCGGCGTCTCGGTCGTCACGGCGACGGAACCCGAGGAGTGCCATGCGGGTGATGTGCTCCGCGGCAAGATGAAGCCCCATGAGTGTCCGGCCTTCGGCACGCTGTGCACGCCTGAACGTCCGCTCGGGGCACCGATGGTGTCGTCGGAGGGAGCGTGCGCCGCGTACTTCAACTACGGCCGCTTCCGGAGCGCCGCCGCCAAGGCGTGACGTGACATCGCCGGTCGACGGCCCCAACTGCCCGGTTCCGCATGGCGTGTATCGCCAGATACAGCTGGGGCACGGGTCGGGGGGAAAGATGAGTGCGGCGCTGCTCGCGGAGCGCTTTCTCCCCCATTTCGGCAACCCCACGCTCACCAAGCTGGGCGATGCGGCGGTGGTCGACGTGGCGTCGAGCCGGCTCGCCGTCTCGACGGACACGTTCGTCGTGCGTCCGCTGGAATTCCCGGGCGGGAACATCGGCACCCTCGCCATACACGGTACCGTGAACGATCTCGCCATGATGGGTGCCCGGGCCAAGTACCTCACCGCCGGCTTTGTCCTCGAAGAGGGACTCGAGCTCCTCACGCTGGACCGCATCATTGCGGAAATGGCAAGGGCGGCGAGCGAGGCGGGCGTTGTCATCATCACCGGTGACACGAAGGTCGTCGAGCGGGGCAAGGCGGACGGCGTGTTCATCAACACCACCGGAGTAGGTGAGATGGATGCTGCGTTCATGCCCGCGCCAGAGCGTGCTCGGCCGGGCGATGCCGTGCTGGTGAGCGGTCCCATCGGACGTCATGGCATCGCCGTGATGGCCGTGCGGGAGGGAATGGCCTTCGAGGCAGAGGTCGAGAGCGATACGGCCAACCTGTCTCCGCTGGTCGAGCTCCTGCGTGGTGCGGTCGGCTCCGCCGTGCACGTGCTCCGCGATCCCACCCGTGGCGGGATGGCGAGCGCGCTCAACGAGATTGCGCGCGCGGCGGGCGTGGGGATCATGCTCGACGAGACGGCAATCCCGATCCCGGGCCCCGTTTCCGCGGCCTGCGAGATGCTGGGGTTCGATCCGCTCTACGTGGCCAATGAAGGGATTATGGTGGCCATCGTCGATCACGACTCCTCCGAGCTCGCGCTCGCGGCGTTGCGCGCACACCCGCTCGGTACCGAGGCCGTGGTCATCGGCCGAGTGGTGCCGGAGCATGCCGGGCTCGTGGCGCTTCGGACGGCGATTGGGGGGACCAGGGTCGTCGACATGCTACCGGGGGACCAGCTACCACGGATCTGCTGAGCGGCGAAGGCGGAGGCTCGCCCCTTTCTCTAGCCGGGGCCGGAACCGCAGCATAGACTTTCTCGATACACTCGATCGAATCTCGTTTCTGCACAGGGAGGTGGCGGCAATGCCTGTCGCGTCCATCTACCGTCGCCGTTCCGTCGGCGTCTCGTTGCTTGCGGCTTGCGGCGCGGTGGTGTTCACCGTGGGAGTGGCCTTCGCTCAAGGCACCGAACAGGGATATCGACAGCCCGCGCAGGTGCTGGTCGACATTGTGGATGCGCCACCGACTCCAGCGGTGCGCATGAGCCCCGACGACGAGTGGATGCTGCTGCTCGAGAGCCCGAGTCTGCCGTCCATTGCTGATCTGGCTGCGCGGGAGCTTCGGCTCGCCGGGACGCGTATCGCGCCTCAAACCAATGGCCGCTCACGGCGCACCCCATACACTGGGGCGCGGTTCATGCGCATCGCCGATCGCCGTGAGGTGGTCGTCACCGGATTGCCGGCCAATCCCAAACTCGAAGACGTCGAGTGGTCACCCGATGGCAAGCGGGTCGCCTTTACCCATACTGCCGACGATGGGATCGAGCTGTGGGTGACAGACATCGAGACGGGCCAGGCTCGTCGACTGACCGGCCCGGTGCTCAACACCGTGCTGGCGGGTGGGCCGGTCTGGGCTGCCGATTCGTGGACGATCCTGGTCACGATGATCCCCGAAGCGCGCGGCACGGAGCCGGCGGAGACCCGGGTACCGAGTGGACCGACCATCCAGCAGAACGTCGACAAGACCGCCCCCGCCAGGACGTATCAGGATCTGCTCGAGAACAGGCACGACGAAGCACTGTTCGAGCACTACGCGACGGCGCAGCTCGCGCGCATCACGGTGGACGGGAAGGTCACGCGGCTGGGAAACCCCGGCCTCATCGGGAGCTTCAGTCCGTCACCCGATGGACGGTACATCCTGATCGAACGCACGCACCGGCCGTTCTCGTATCTGGTGCCGTGGTACCGGTTCCCGAACCGCATCGAAGTGCTCGACGTGAACGGGTCTCCGGTCTATCTGGTCGCCGATCTGCCGCTCCAGGAAGAGGTGCCGGTACCGTTTGGGAGCGTGCCTACGGGACCGCGCAGCGTGTTTTGGCGGGCGGATGCCCCAGCGACGCTCTCCTGGGTCGAGGCCCTCGATGGCGGTGACGCCGGCAAGCCGGCGGAGCAGCGCGACCGCGTGTTCGTGCACGCCGCGCCATTCGCCAATGCCCCCAAGCCCGTCATCACGCTGGGCTACCGGTACGGTGGCATTATGTGGGGGGGCGACGACCTGGCACTGGTGACGGAGAGCTGGTGGCGAACGCGGCAGGCGCGGGTATGGCGAGTCCGCCCCAATAGTCTGGAGAGCGAGCCCGAGCTGATCTTCGATCGATCGTACGAGGATCGCTACAACGATCCGGGAATGCCGGTGATGCGGATGAATGCGCGCGGCCGCTACGTGCTTCGCACCACCGATCGGGGTCGAACGCTGTTCCTGCGGGGCCAGGGAGCGTCACCGGAAGGTGATCGGCCGTTCATCGACAAGTTTGACCTTCGCACCAAGCAGACCCAGCGCCTGTTCCGCTCCGAAGCGCCCGTCTATGAGTTCCCGCTCGACGTGCTTGACGATCAGGGGCGCACGATCCTCACGAGTCGGGAGTCGCAGGAGGAGCCACCCAACTACTTCATTCGGGACCTCCGCCGCGGGGGCGTGAATCAGATCACGTTTTTCCCCAATCCGACGCCTCAGTTGACGGGGATGCAGAAGGAGCTGATCCAATACCAGCGGGCCGACGGGGTGACACTGTCGGGCACCCTGTACCTCCCGCCCGGCTACGATGCCCAGCGCGACGGTCCGCTCCCCCTCTTCGTGTGGGCGTATCCGCGGGAGTTCAAGGATGCCGATGCCGCCGCACAGATGGTGGGGTCGCCGTACCGGTACACGCGTCTTGGCGGGTGGTCCACGCCCATCTGGGTGTCGCTCGGGTACGCGGTGCTGGATGGTGCTACCATGCCGATCGTCGGCGAGGGCGATGCGGAGCCCAACGATACGTACGTCGAGCAGCTCGTTGCTAGCGCCGAGGCGGCGGCGGTGGAGATGGAGCGTCGAGGTATTGCGGAGCGCGGCCGTATGGGCATTGGGGGCCACTCGTACGGGGCGTTCATGGCGGCCAACGTGCTCGCGCACTCCGACGTCTTCTCTGCCGGTATCGCTCGATCGGGTGCGTACAATCGGTCCCTCACGCCGTTTGGGTTCCAGGCCGAACAGCGCACGTTTTGGGAGGCGCCGGAGGTGTACTTCCGGATGTCGCCGTTCATGAATGCCGACAAGATCAACGAGCCGATTCTCCTGATCCACGGCGAAGCTGACAACAACTCTGGTACGTTCCCGATCCAGAGCGAGCGCTACTATCACGCGCTCAAGGGACTCGGCAAGACGGCGCGCCTGGTCCTGCTGCCGCACGAGAGCCACGGCTACCGCGCCCGTGAGTCGATCCTGCACATGCTGTGGGAGATGCAGGAGTGGCTCGAGCGCTATGTGAAACAGGGACCGCCGGAAGGGAAGAAAGTCTCGACCGGTCGCTAGAACGCTCCGCCGATCCCCGTGGGGCGCAAACTCACGCAATGCGCCTGCGCCCCACGGTCGACGCCGTTACGCCGCTCCGTCCGCTGATCCGGGCAAGGGCGACCCGAGTGGTGAGATCCTACGGTCACAGCTCCAATTCCACGCCGATATCCAGGCCGACGGCTCGATCGTAGATGAGCTTGCCCACGGCCACGTCTTCCAAGGCCAAACCCAAGTTCATGCACAGGATGGCTTCGTTGTCGGATTGGCGACCGGGCGCGCCACCCGCGACGATTTCGGCGAGGTCTCCATCCGGCGCGGGGATGTGCCTGAAGAACCCGAGCGATCGGTAGTAGTCCAACTGGGGGAGATCGTCGGTCACGAATCGATCGGCGGCCCTGACCGCCGCTGGCGTCCAGTAGGAATCGAAGTCGAGCGCGCAGGCGAATGCGCCGGGGGAGATCCATCCGGCCTCGATCACGGGTGACGGATCGCGCAGGATCGGGCCGCTGGTGACCACCATGTCGAGCTCCGCCACCGCCTCCCGTGGGTCACGCACCACCGTCACGGTCATGCCACATTGGTGCGCCATCTCCTCCGCGTAGCACCGCGCCGCATCGGGGTCGATGTCATAGGCCCGCGCTTCTTCGATCGCAAAGCGGGTGCACAGGGCCTCGAGGTTGGTGCGCCCCTGCACGCCGCACGCCACGATACCCACCGTTTTCGATTCGGATCGCGCGAGGTGGGTCGCCGCCACGGCCGTTGCAGCACCTGTGCGCATGGCAGTGATCCAGGTGGCATCCATGACCGCGATGGGGAACCCGGTTTCCGGATCGTTCAGGATGAGAAGCCCGGCGATGTAGGGCAGCCCCCGGGCACGGTTCCCGGGGTTCCCCGAGATCCATTTCACGCCGGCCGCGCCTGTCCGTGGGAGAAACGCGGGCATGGCGTGAATGAAGGCGTCCTGGGATGGGTGGATCGCCGGCTTGGGTGGCATTTCCGCCTCACCGCGCGCCTTGTCGAGAAACATCACCTCGACGGTGTCGACGATCTCGCCCATGGTGAGGCCGACGGTCTCCACGTCGGCACGCGATAGGTAGCGCAGTCGGATGTGGGGCATGCTGGCCTCTGCGGTGTGACCCCGAACGGCATAACTTGGCCGTTCGGGGCGCGGCCCGCGACCCGTGGGGCAGGAAGGGCCGTCCGTCCGGTCAGCGCCATGATGCGCCCTCCCGCTCGATGGGTCCGTGATTCATCTTATGTGGGAGTCCCTCTCTGTTCCTCCCGGCACCGAGGGTCCCGACTTCCAGACCACGCGCTTGGAGGATGGCCATGGCACCGCAAGACGTATCTCGGCGTGACTTCGTGAAGATGGGCGCTGCCGGCACGGCATCGGTGTGGTTGTGCCGTGATGCCCCGTTGGGACCCGAATTACCGATGCCCGAACGACCACTCGGCCGCACAGGACACCCCGTTCGACTCTTCAGTCTCGGCGGCCAGGCGACGCTGGAGCAGGCGGGAAAGCTCGATGAGTCGGTATCCATCATCAATCGGGCAATCGATCTCGGCGTGAACTACATCGACACGGCTGCGGCGTACGGCCGTGGGCTGAGCCAGTCGTACATCGGCGAGGTGATGGCGACGCGGCGCAAGGAGGTGTTCCTCGCCACGAAGACCCACGATCGGACCCGCGACGGGTCGCTGCGCCTCCTCGAGGACAGCCTGAAGCGGCTTCAGACCGACCATGTCGATCTCTGGCAGCTGCACAACGTGCGCAACACCGAGCAGTTGGACCGTATCTTCGCACAGCAGGGAGCCATGGAGGCGATGCAGCAGGCGCGCGAGGAAGGCATGGTACGGTTTCTTGGCATCACGGGGCATTACGACCCCGCGGTCCTCCTCGACGGGATCAACCGCTTCGGTTTCGACACGATTCTCATGGCGCTGAATCCGGCGGATCCGTATCACCTGCCGTTTGCCGCGGAGTTGTTGCCGGCAGCCAACCGCAAGCAGATGGGTGTGATCGCCATGAAGATTCCCGCGCGGGGGCGCGTGTTCCAGGACGGCGGTCTGCGCTCCATGAAGGATGCCATGTGCTGGGTCCTTACGCACCCGGTGAGCACGGTAATCGTTGGCTGCGACACGGTTGCGCAACTCGAAGAGAACGTGCGCATCGCGCAGGAATTCCAGGCGATGGACAAGGAGGAGTTGGCGCGGGTCTCCGGAATGGTCGAGCCATACGCAGCGCAGGCGGCGTTCTTCAAGCAAGGTGCGGCAGGATCCGGCGAAGACTACGACCACGATTGGGAATGAACGGACTGTTGGGTGCAGTATCGAACCGCCGGAGGCTGTGGAGTGAGACGGCGATGGCGTGGTTATGAGTGACGTAATGACCACGTCGGGCACGCCGCTGACGACGCTGTCCGAAGACGAGGTCATGTTCCGCGATGCGGTCCGCGACTTCGCTGAGGCGGAGGTCCGTCCGCGTGTGGACGCGATGGAGCGCGCAGCGAAGTTCGACACGGCGCTCATTCCGAAGTTTGCCGAGCTGGGGCTCATGGGAATCGACATCCCCATGGAGTTGGGTGGTGCGGGAGGCTCGTTCTTCATGTGCGTGCTGGCGGTGGAAGAACTCTCCGCCATCGACGCGTCCACGTCCGTTCTCGTGGATGTCCAGAACACGCTCGTGAACGTCCCGTTCCTTGATTGGGGGAGCGAAGCGCTCAAGCAGAAGTACCTCCCGCGTCTCGCCGCCGGCACGGTGGGCGCCTACGCCCTTTCGGAGGCCGGGTCAGGCTCGGACGCGTTCGCCCTCGCGTGCAGGGCGGAGCGGGACGGCGACGCGTGGGTCCTGAACGGCGCGAAGCTCTGGATCACCAACGGTGCCGAGGCGGAGATCTACGTGGTGTTCGCCACCGTCGATTCGACCAAGGGACATAAGGGCATCACGGCATTCATCGTGGAGCGAGAGTTCCCCGGGTTCACGGTCGGCAAGAAAGAAGACAAGCTCGGCATCCGTGCGTCGAGCACGACGGAGCTGGTTCTCGAGAACTGCCGTGTCCCCGCCGACAACGTGCTCGGTGAGATTGGCAGGGGCTACAAGGTGGCTATCGAGACGCTCAATGTGGGCCGGATTGGTATCGGTGCGCAGATGGTGGGCGTGGCGCGGGGCGCGTTGGATGCCACCAGGCGTTATGTGATGGAGCGACAGCAGTTCGGGAAGCCGATCGGGACCTTTCAGGCGGTCCAGTTCCAGCTTGCCCAGGCTGCGACCGAGCTCGAGGCAGGACGGTTGATGGTCTACAATGCCGCACGGCTGCGTGACGCGAAGCAGCCGTACATGATGGAAGCGGCGATGGCGAAACTCTATACGGCGCAGATGGCCGAGCGGGTTACGAGCCTCTGCGTCGAGCTGTTCGGCGGGTACGGATACACGAAGGAGTATCCCGTCGAGAAGTACTACCGCGACGCCAAGATCGGCGCGATCTACGAGGGCACGAGCAACATGCAGCTCCAGACCATCGGCAAGATGCTGCTCGGCTGACCTCCTTGCGGCTTCAGTTGGTCGGAGGCGTCCCCAGCACGAAGGGCGCCTCCTTTTTGCCGCCGCGTGTCGAGAGCAGCTCCACTGTCCCCTCCACTCCGGCAGCGCCCAGCACGAGGACCTCGAACGTGACGGACTTACGCTCTCCGGGCCTGGTCCAGCCGGCTCCGATCGTCTTGTCCCGGGTCGACGGCACTACGATGTGTACGGTGGGCGGCTTTCCCGTGGTGAGAGTGGAATCGAACCGCAGTCGGACCCGGTCCTCCTGCACGATCTTCACCAGTTGAGCTTGCCGTAGAGCGGTCGGGAGCCTGCCGGAGTTGGTCCAGCTCACCCGTACCCGATACGTCACGCTGTCCCCACGAGCACGTGTCTGTCGGGATTCCAGCCGCACGGCGTCGATCTGCGGCAGCCACCGTGCCATCTCGAGATTGAACAGCCCCTGATTGCGTGCCCAAGGCTCGAGCATCTCGGGCGGCGGATTCTGGGAGAAGAACTTGGGATGAAAGCCACCGATTTCCACTGCGCCCAAAGCTGGATGCTCCAGCGGCTCCCACTCCCGGAAGCCGCGTCCGCCATTCTCCCCATCGTCCCAGGTCAGGGCATCCACCTCGTCTAGGAGGCCATCGCCGTTGTAATCACGCATGCGCCCCCCGTTCCAGAGCTCGTCACCGTACCAGATGGCGCCGTAGTAGAAGTAGCCAAAGTCGGGACCATGGCCGAAGAGGGGAGAGGGGCGTGACGCGTCACCGGTCACGGGACTGAACGGCACTCGGGTCATGTAGGTGTCGTATACGTCACCCGCCCAGGTGTAGCCGGTGATCCGCTGCCCGATGGAATCGAACGTGGTGTAGTAGGTCAGATCCTCGGGATACATGCGCTCGGCACTCTTGGAGGTCGACGGCGGTCGGAGATGCATGGGCACCCGGGTGTCCATGGAGTTGACGACGGACACGTTGGGGTGTTCGAGGAGCCAGAGCACCGTCAGTCGCGTTTCCGGCTCACTCAAGGGAAAGGCTCCGGCGCCGGACTGCGTGTATCCGCGTCCGGTGGCGTCACCTCCCCGGTCCGGCCGCCAGTTCTCCGGATAATTGCGGTGGAGATCGAGGCCGCCGATTCCGTCCTCGTTGAACCGGCCGTCACCGTCGTTGTCCGTGCCCTCGGAGATCACCATCCAATCGCCTTCGCCTTCCGGGACGCGTCTCATGAGACGCCCAGACGGATCTCGCTCGTCGAGCGTGTGGCTCGCATGGTCACGCTCCGCGTCTGTGGCGCGCCAGCGCAGATCGAAGATGACGCCGTCGCCGTCCAGGTCCTCCGGAGGGTCCTCATCGAGCAACCCGTCGCGGTCCGAGTCATGCGGTCGAACGGTACTGCGATTGGCCTGGGCGGTGTGCAGATAGAGTCGGGACCCGTCGGGGTTGTTCTGCGGACGCAGATGAATCGCCTTTGTGTCGAGGAGCCGCGTGATATCCGGGTCGCGGCCATAGCCGACGAGGAGGTGTTGGATCATCCAGAGAACGGACTCCGAACCGGTGATCTCGCCGCTGTGCCGCCCACCCTCGAAGTACGCCGCCGGTTTGTCCGAGGGCTTCCCGGTTGCGGTGTTGGTGAGGGTGACCTGGAGAATGGGGCGGCCCTCGAAGCTCCTACCCACTTCGTACAGATCGACCAGAGTGGGATAACGGTCCGCCCAGCGGCGGAGCCACGCATCCATCACGTCGGCGGTATGGAAACGATCGAAGGTCAGCGTGTCGCCGATCGCGTATTCGACGCCATCGTGACGGTGCGCTCGAAAGAAGCTCACCCCATGGCGCTCGCCGCCCACCGTGTACCAGTCGGTGCTCTCGGAATGGGGAAGGTCGGTTTGCGCATCGAGTGGCACGGGCCAGAACGCCAGCCATGCGGAGCACAGGAGGGCAACCAGACGAGTGGGCATGGAACCTCCGGCAGAATCGCGTGTGGATCGCGGCAATTGTCGCTGCAGCCGGCGACGGACGCCAGTGGGATCAGTTATCGGCGCTGCGCTCGCCGGCGAAGCGCTCGAGGGTCGCCCGCTCGTCGAACGTTAGACTCGACGGTCCCGAGCGGTCGAGCTTTTGCATGATGCGATCGATCTCCTCACGATTGAGCGGATGAATGTCCTCTCGTCGAATCGATCGCCACCGTTCGGCCACGCTGTCCAGGTCGCGCACCGGCGGGGCGCTGGCCTGGGCCTGGCGCTTGAATTTCCTGGCTGGTGAGCGCCATTCGATCCAGAGAAGGTAGAGCAGTCCGCCGAGAAAGCCGCCCAGGTGCGCGAAGTGAGCGACGCCGTCCCGTGACCCGCTGACCCCGGCATAGAGCGACATCGCGGTCATGACGACGACGAGCCACCGCGCTTGAATCGGCAGCACGCCCCAAATGTAGATCTGCTGGCGGGGCCAGAACCGAGCGAAACCGAGCATCGTACCGTACACCGCACCTGATGCCCCCACGATGATGGCGCGCGGCGTGAAGAACACGGACACCAGGGCCGCAGCGATACCACTCACGAAGTACAGGGTGAGAAATCGGCGGCCGCCGAGCCGCATTTCCAGCATGGGCCCGAAGAAGTAGAGGACCAGCATGTTGAACAGGATGTGAATGAAGTTGGCGTGTAGAAACATGTACGTGACCAGCGTCCACGGCCGTGTGGGCAGCATGATCGGCACGAGGACCAGCGATGGCAGGACCGCCGGAAAGGTCCGCATTGCGAGGTACATCGCCGCGTTGGCGAAGATGAGTCGGGTCACCCACGGGGTCATGATGCAGGAAGCCTAGGCGATGACCGGATCCCGCGCCACCCGCGATGAGGTTTCGGTCCCGCGAGCGAGTCGTATCTTAGGAACGGCCATACATCTTGGTGGTGCCGCTATGTCCGATGCCGAAGTCCGTCGTCGCGATTCCCGGGATCTCGTTCCGAGCGTGGGTCGCGGTGCCTCCGCGGGACTCCCGCCCGACCTGGTCGCAAAGGCCGGAAAGCGACTGGCGTTGGCGGCGATGATTTACGCCTCGGTCTACGCCCTGACCTACGGTTCCGGCCGCTTCACCCAGGCCTATTCCATCTTCTGGGAGACGACCGGCTTCACGGTCGGGGACGCGATCTCGTTGGCCTTCATCTTCTCCTCGGTGCTGATGTTCTTCGTGGCACGGAGCGGCCGGATCGACGCGTATTTGCTCCTCGACGTCGGTCTCGTATTTGAGGTCATTGCGGCGGCGGGCATCGACGTGCATCTGGCGTTCCGGCACGGGATCCCAGGGGCCGAGGCCATAGGCCTCTCGTGGACCTGCGTCTGGATGGTGTTCTTTCCGCTGATCGTTCCGAGTACGCCCGGGAAGACACTTCTCGCCGCGGTCGGCGCCGCCTCGATGGGGCCGCTCATGTACCTGATCGGAGTGGCCCGGGGCGGGCCGCCGTTGGCCCCGGAGACGACGTTCCAGTTCTTTCTACCCAACTACATTTGCGTAGGGATTGCGCTCATTGGGTCCCGCGTCGTGTTCCGGCTCGGCTCCGACATCAGTCGCGCCCGTCGTATGGGTGCGTACCGGCTCGTCGAAAAACTGGGTGAAGGGGGGATGGGCGAGGTGTGGAAAGCGGAGCACCGAATGCTGGCACGGCCCGCGGCCATCAAGCTCATCCGCAGCGATCCAGGCGGCAGCAGTCTCAGCCGTACGCCAAGCAGTCATCTGCATCGGTTCGAGCGGGAGGTCCAGGCCACGTCGCAGCTGCGCTCACCACATACGGTCGAAGTGTACGACTACGGACTCACGGAGTATCGCGGGTTCTACTACGTGATGGAGCTACTCGACGGCCTGAGCCTCGAGGAACTTGTGCAGCGGCATGGTCCGCTCTGCGCCGAACGGGTGATTCACGTGCTGACGCAAGCCTGCCATTCGCTCTCCGAGGCTCACGCCAACGGACTCGTGCACCGTGACATCAAGCCGGCCAACGTGTTCCTGTGTCGGTACGGCTTGGAACACGACTGGGTGAAGGTGTTGGATTTCGGGCTGGTCAAGCAGTCCGGAGACTCGAAAGGCTCCAAAGACCCGAAGCTCACGGACATCGGCGCGTTTGCGGGAACGCCGGCGTACGGTTCGCCGGAGACGGCTCTGGGCGATGGCGACGCCGTGGATGGCCGGAGCGACCTCTACTCCCTGGGGTGTGTGGGGTTCTGGCTGCTCACGGGCACCACGGTGTTCCGGGCGGCGAACCCGATGCAAATGCTGCTGCAGCACGTCCATGAAGAGCCGAGAGCGCCGTCACGCTGCACCGAGCTGCCAGTCCCGCCCGCGCTTGACGCCGTCATTCTCAAGTGCCTGCGAAAGGACCCTGCCGAACGTCCAGCGTCTGCCGCCGATTTCGCTGCGGAGCTGCAACGGATCTCTGTCGAGCGACCGTGGACGGCCGAGCGGGCCCGAGAGTGGTGGGACCGGCACCGACTGCGCCACGGATCGGCGACGGCGGGCGTCGCTGCGGCCGCACCGGAAACGCCGTCGATGGTCCAGCCGCTCGAGCTCTAGCGGGATCCCAGCTTCTGTTTTCCCTGGGTGTTGATTTGCGAGACCAATTCCTCGTTGGTCTTCGTGCGGCGCAGGAGGTCGAGCAGCTCCTTCATGGCATCGGGGGCCGGCAGACTCGCCAGCCAGTGCCGTAAGGAGTGGACGGCTTCCAAAGCGTCCGGCGAGAGCAGACGCTCTTCCCGTCGAGTTGCGCTCGCGTTCAGGTCGATAGCCGGGAAGATCCGGCGCTCGGCGAGCTCTCGACTCAACACGAGCTCGCTGTTGCCGGTGCCCTTGAACTCCTCGAAGATGACCTGGTCCATCCGGGAGCCCGTGTCGATCAACGCGGTTCCGATGATGGTGAGCGACCCACCGCTCTGCCTGGGATCGATGTTCCGGGCGCTGCCAAGGAACCGTTTCGGCCGCTCCATGGCGGTGGCATCGAGGCCGCCTGAGAGCGTGCGACCGCTTCCCTTCTCCGCCCGATTGTACGCGCGCGCGAGCCGCGTGATGGAGTCCAGGATGATCACCACATCCTGACCGATCTCGACCCGGCGCCGTGCGCGCTCCAAGGTGAGCTCGGCGACCGCGATGTGGCGGCTGGCAGGGAAGTCGAATGTCGAGGCCACGATCTCGCCGTACCCGCAGGCCTCCATCTCGGTGACCTCTTCCGGCCGCTCGTCCACCAGCAGGATCAGGAGCATGGAGTTGGGTCGGTTCTTGGCGATGCCTTCGGCGATGGCCTGGAGAACCATCGTCTTGCCCGCCTTCGCCGGTGCCACGATCATCGCTCGCTGGCCGAGTCCCAACGGGCAGACCAGATCGATCACACGATTGGTGTGATCCGGTGCGCCGAGCCGAACCAAGCCACAGTCGAGCGGGAGCTGTGAGTTGGGATGGATGGCCGTGAGATCGTTGAAGCGCGGACGCTCGCCTTGCATGCTGGCGGGATCGACGCCGTTGAGGGTGTGGATGCGCAGGAGGGTGCGGCTCTTGCCTCGACCCGATGCTTCACCGACGTCACCTGCCAGCTCGTCACCTGTGCGGAGCCGGAACTGCTGGATCAGCTTGCGGCCGACGTGGATGTCGCCCCGTGAGGGCAGATAGCTGTTGTCGCGCCGCCGAATGAAGCCGGCCCCCTTTGGGGTGACTTCGAGGACGCCAAGACTGGAATTGTCGCTCACGCGATCGATGGGTACGGGTAAAGGGTCAATGTACGAGGGTCGTTCTCGTGTCGTGCACGCGTCTGGATGCCTGAGTGGAACCGGGGGGGGAGTACCCCGGGGGGATGTTACCCTAGGAACGTACCACCGTTGCGACGTCTCGCAAACCCGTCGCAACGCGGTGCATCAGTTCTTATGTCGAAACGTGATTCGGCCCCGCGTCAGGTCGTAGGGTGATACCTCTACGGTCACTCGATCGCCGGCGAGCACCCGGATGCGGTTGCGCCGCATCCGGCCGGCAATGGTCGAGAGCACCGTGTGTCCGTTCTCGAGCAATACGCGGAAGGTGGCGTTTGGCAAAACTTCCGTCACCGTTCCCTGCAACTCAATTGCGTCTTTCTTGGCCATGCCACCTTCGCCGATTAGCTGGCCCTAATCCTAGCCAGCCGGCGGGTGATACCGAAAGGGGGGCTCCCATCGCGTGGTGGAGCCCCCCTCTGGC
>Ga0224512_10000103_pt1 | contig 90950 bp, 78 predicted proteins | sample SF_May12_sed_USG_4_FD_169103 | JGI IMG/M metagenome (GOLD analysis project Ga0224512, IMG submission 169103) | Sediment microbial communities from San Francisco Bay, California, United States - SF_May12_sed_USGS_13 | ecosystem: Environmental > Aquatic > Marine > Sediment | place: USA... | reverse complement strand
ACCGAACTGGAAATAGAAGCTGGGGAGCGGCGACTTCCGGCCGCCCGGTCCGATCACGGCGGACGCGACCGTCTTGTACGGGGTCTTGTCTTTCGAAAAGCGCGTGTCCCGGGCGAGGCGGAAGATCGCGGCGCGCGACTCACACCGCATGCCGGGATCGAGCGCGGCGATCCGCTCGATCATCTCTTCCACGAACAGCCCGAAGGGGACCTTGACGTGCGTTTCGTACTCCGCCTTGTGCGCGTGGTACCACGGCCGCCGGTTGTTCCGGGCGAGGCGCCGGAAGAAGCGGCTGAACTCCGAGCTGAAATAGGCCATGGATGAGTCCTGGGCTCGAGGCTCGCCTGATCCTCAGGAATACACGCGGCGCATCCCGTGTCCAGGGCCCGCCCGGCGTCTTCATGCTGGGTTCATGACGATCTCACCGTCAGCACCCTATTGGGGTGACGTTGGTTGGGTCTGGAGTCTTCGGAAGGAGGCGCCATGCTCTGGATGCTGTCCGGCGCGCTCGCGCTCGTCCTGAGCGCGACCGTCCTGTGGCTGGTGGGGGAGCGGGGCCACATCGCGCTGCCGTCCACCCGTGCGGCCTTCAGGGAACGCCAACGGCACGCCGGCGGGCGCGGGCATGTGCTCACCGCCCTGCACGGCTACGTCTACGGCCGGTGGCCGTTTCAGTACATCAAGTGGGCCATGCGTGTCGTGCCCGCGCTGCCGGGACGGGCCAAGCAGTGGTGGGCGGATCGCTATCACGGGAAAGTGCTCCCCACCGAGTTGGCGCGCGCCATCATCCGCCTCGATCACGATATTTGCCGCACCGACCTCGAGCGCATCGTCCCGTACCCGCTGGCCCGCGACATCGTCCTCACGGCCTCGCCGGACGTCGTGCTGCTCGAGTGCCCGTGCCGCCATGCGCGGCCTCAGCCGTGCCAGCCTACCCAGGTCTGCATGGTCGTGGGCGGCGGGGCCTTCACGCTCGAGCATCACCCGGGTCGCTCCCACCGGGTCACCCAGGACGAAGCGCTGGCGCTGCTCGAGGCCGAGCACGAGCGCGGCCACGTTCACACGGCGTATTTCAAGGACGCCTGCGGCGATCGCTTTTACGCCATCTGCAACTGCTGCAAGTGCTGTTGCGGCGGCCTCGAGGCCATGACGCGGCGCGGAATCCCCATGGTCGCCTCGTCGGGCTACGTCGCCGAAGTGGAGGAAGCGCTCTGTATCGGATGCGGTGATTGCGCCACGGCGTGCCCGTTCGAGGCCGTGACCGTGCCGTACCGGGCGATGGTGACGTGGGAGAAGTGCATGGGCTGCGGGGTGTGCGAAAGCCAGTGCGCGACCGAGGCCATCCGACTCGTGCTCGACGAGCGGAAGGGCCTCCCGCTCGACGTTCGCACGCTCGGCGCGCCCGCGGAGGCGGCGCTGGCCTGATCCAAGCCAGCACCGCCACCGCGAGTGCGCGTGCTAGGTGTCCTCCCAGGAGGCCCCGTTCGCGGCGACGCCGCAGGCCACGCAGACCAGCGCGATGAGCGCCAAGCCGATGCCCAGCATGATGCCCGGCGCCTACCGCTCACCGAGGACCGCGGCCAGCCGGGCCGTCGCGAGCCGTGACACGGAGTACGGCGTGCGGCCGAGCGCGGCGAGGAGGGCGGCCTGTGGTTCGCCGGTGGTGCGCGTGTGTACCCGGTACCAACCGGTGGTGGCGACGAGATACGACACCGTGTGACCCGCCGCCGGGGGGGCGGTCGGAATCTCCAGGTCGGCGTACTCCCCTTGGTCGAGTGTGAGATGCGCACCGTCCGCCGCTTGGAGCCGGGCCGTCACGTCGCGCCCGTTCTGATCCGTGGCGCGTTGCACGCGCAGCGTGTCGACCGTGATGGACGAGGGAGCCGCGTAGTCGATCGCCGCGAAATCCACGAGCCAGAATGCCGGGGCCGACTCGAGCCGCACCCGCAGGGGTCCCCCGGGGATGTCGCCGAGCGCGAGCGGCACGACGTGCCGCTTCACGACCTCAGGTCCGGCTTCCAGCACGTGGGTCTGAGGGCGCCACCCGCGAGTGGTCCAGACTGCGACCGACAGCAACGCTTCACCGTCAATCAGGCCAAACGCCGCCCGGGCCCGGTCCGGATCGGCCGCCAGTGAGTCGTACCATGCGTTGGTGGCGGTGCCGTGCGCCTCGAGGAACTCGCGCCGCAAGTGCGCGGCCCACGGCGAGTTGGTGGCGTCGAGCACCAGGTTGGCCGAACGGGCGTCCGCCGGCCGGGAGAATGTGAGCACCAATCCGTCCCGGATATCGGCGAGGTTGGCCGGGTCTCGACCCGAGAGTGCCGACTCCCAATGCCAACCGTCTCGGGCGGCGAGTGCCGCCCGCGCGTCCCGTCCACGGTCGTCGGTTGCGCTGAGGGGTGAGGCGAGCTGACCCAGGGTGTGGATCCGGCCCGCAGGATCGGGTGCAACCGTCACGGCGGGGTTGTGAGCGACTGCCAGCACCACCAGGCGGTCGACATGGTCGGTCTCACCCTGCTCGGTGGCGATCCGCAGGCGCAGGACCCCGCGGTCCGGCCGCGCGTATTCGAGGTTGTCGACGTCGGTGCGCGTGAGCGGTGGGGCGATGGCCCCGCTGAACGTGCCGGAATCGAGTCGCCACTCCCGCCCGTCCCAGCTGTACACCATGGGGCAGGACCCCAACTGGAAGCCGTCGGCGCCCGATCCGCCGAGGTTCCAGGAACCCCCACTGGAATTCGCCGCGGCCACGAGCGCGATCGTGGCCCCGATGCCGACGACGAGACCAGTGGTCGTGACGGCATCCACGGTGCGGACCTCGACCTTCGCGACCCGGTCGAGCGGTATCCCGGTGCGGAGGCGCGGGTCGGGCCCCGCGAGGTCCACGAGGCTGTCGTTGACGATGGCTGCCTGCTTGAGCTCGAACCGCTGGCCTTCAGCGGTCGTCACGCGCATGGCCGTGCCGGGGCGCCGGGCGAGCAGGTCTTGCGGGGCGGTGCGCGGCGCCCGCCAGGTCATGCAGGCGAGCGGCAGCGCGACCGCGAGGATCGGAATCACGAGGCGCCAGCGGGCGCCGTGCCGAGCGGAACGCATGGGACGCTCCTGAAAGACGTGCACCGGTATGGTGGGGCCGGGCCGTCAAGCCGGAGTCAAGCGGTCGCTGGCGCTCCCGGATTCTTGGGGGCCGGCGCGACCCAGGTCACGGTTGGGGGGGTGCGGGGGCGCTATGCTGGCCCCATGGTCGTCCAAATCACGATCGCCCGGGTGAGCGACCGCTACACGTTCCTCATCAATGGACGTGGCGACGTCGTCTTCGATCCCGTCTGGGGGCTCACGACGTTTGCGAGCCCCGAGGCGGCCCGCGAAGCGGCCGAAGACGTGATCCGGGTGATCGCCGGGGTGCCCACGCTCGGGACGGGCTCGCCCGTGTGGGACGCCTAGCTCACCCTCACTCCCACCACCCCACCTGGGCGATATGCCCGCAGTGGGGGCAATGGGTCATTTCGGGGGTTCCGATCAGTCGAAAGCGCCACTGGCACGTGGGGCACACGGCGTAGTGTTTGCCGAGCTGGTGGAGCGACTCGCGGCGCGGACGCGCTTGATAGCCCACCCGTCGGACGACCGTGAAGTGCATGGGCCGCCGGGGCCGGATCTCGAAGAGCCGGCGAGGGGCGTCGATCTCGCGCTCTCCCATGAGAATGGTCACCCGGTCGGGGATTTCGTCCCGGACCACGGGGTACCAGGCCCCGGCCCGCAGGCTCCGCGAATGGGGTGGTCGGATCGCGGCCCAGATCCGGGCCCATCCGAGCACTTTGGACATCTCGAGCATACCCACCAGTTTGTGCCGGCCCGAGCCCGAGCGGAAGGGGGCAGGTCCATGCCCCCACTGGCGTTACGGCCGGGCTGGGGGTATCTTTGCCGCAAGCGTGAGGTGCGCCCCGGCAGGTGCACCGCCTGAACCAGCGAACGGCATGAGGGACCTGGTCACACGGCCGGTCCTTCGTTGCGTTTGTCCACGCCTAGCCGGCGGAGCGCCGGTAGCCCAACGCGGGGGCGATCAACCGCGGGAGCATGATGGACGTTGGCTAGGACGGGTTCTCCGGACTCCGACGAACATCTGCACAACAGAGGAGTTCGGCAGCATGCGTACCAAGGGAACCGTCAAGTGGTTCAACGACAGCAAGGGCTTTGGCTTCATCAGCCGTGAGGACGGCGAGCCCGACTGCTTCGTCCATCATTCCGCGATTCAGGGCACGGGGTTCAAGTCCCTGCGCGAGGGTGAGCGTGTTGAGTTCGACGTCGTGGCGGGCCAGAAGGGCCCCGCGGCGCAGAACGTCACGGTCGTGAAGTAAGGATCGCTGACACCAGTCCCGATGAGCGGGGTCGCCCCGAGTCTCTCGGTGCGGCCCCGTTCTCTTTCCCCTAGTGGAGACCCAGATGCCTCATGTTGAGCTGCGAGAAGGCGACCGCGTAGACTGGGCCCTCAAGGTGTTCCGGCGCCAAGTCCAGCGCGCCGGGATCCTGAAAGAGGTCCGGCAGCGGCGGCATTACACGAAACCGAGCACGGAGCGGCGCCTCCGCGCGCAGGCAGCCCGCCGCCGCATGCGCAAGGGCGAGAACAAGCGACGCGGCTGAGCCACCCCGCGGCGCTCAGCCCCGGTCGCTGGCGCCGCGTCCGAAATCGAGCAGGTCTGGCGGGTGGTCTTCCGCCTCGAGAAAGCGCAGCAGGTCCGCGCCCGCAATCGCCGTCGTCCTGGCGTTGTCCAGCGGGTGCAGATTGAGGGGGTCGCGCTCGAATAGCGCGCGGTCCAGCACCACCCGCACCCGACAGTCGCGATCGTTCACGACGGCGAACGGGCTCACCGCGCCCGGTATCACTCCCAGGTAGGTCATCAGCCGGTCGGGGCTGCCGAAGGAGAGGCGGCGGGCGCCGAGTTGTCCCGCGAGCGCGGCGAGATCCACGGCGCGATCTTCCAGACAACACACCAGCCACATCGCCCCTTTCTTGTCACGGAGAAAGAGGCTCTTCGTGTGGGTGCCCGGCAGGGCTCCACGGTGCTGTTTGGCCTCGGCCACCGTAAAGACCGGCGGATGGTCGACGGTCCGCACCGGGATTCCCAGCTCGGCAAGCCGGCCGAGCAGATCGTCCGGGTTCACGGCGTGGGGGAGGGCTCGCGGCGGCGCAGCCGGGCGAGGATCACCGTCGCCAGGCCCAGCAGGATCTCGTCCGCGAACGGGAGTACGTCGGGCACGGCCAGATCCACGGCGAACAGCACGGCCGTGAGCAGCAGTAGCCGCGGATACCGCAAACGGTTGGTGTAGCGCCGGACCAGCGCCGTGACAGCTCCGCCCATGGCCGGGTCTCGCTCAGAAGTGCGCGATCTGGAAGTGATCCACCGGATAGTGGGTGATGACCTGCTCGTATTTCGTGTTGAAGATCAGGAAAGGCTCGGTGTAGCCGGACCCCATCTTGACCGGTGCGGGATCCAGGATGCGCATCGCCGTGGCGTGCGGTTCTCCCGTGCTGAGGATGCCGTGGAGGACGCGCATGTGCAGCCCCAGGACCGGCGGCATCGCCGCCATCGTGCCGAGCATGAGCAGGCCATGCGTCTTCATGAGGTTGTGCCAGGTCGTGATCGGGTAGCACTGCATGCCCTTGGGGGTCAGTTTGGCCGCCTGGTAGAACGCGCCCGTTTCCCCCGGGGCCAAGGGGATATTGTTGGTGAACATGTCCAGGTACTTCTTCCCGCACAGGGCCATGGCTTGCGGGATGGTGTACTTCTTTCCGTCCCGCCAGCTGCGCAGCATCGTGTAGACGGTCGCCCAGCAGGTCCGATTCGTCGGCTGGCCGATGACGGGCTTGTACCCGGGCACCCGGTAGTCGATCGAGATCTTGGGTCCGGCGTCGAGGTCGTTGAGCCGCCGCAGTGTCTTGCCGCCGGGATCCACGCGGCCGTCCGGCCACTTGTGCCCCAGCTGTACCTGCTGGAACCGCTTGATGGCCGCGATCGTCTTGGCCCAGGGCAGCCCGTCCACGGCGAGGTGGACGAGCGGACCCCCCTGCGCCGAGGGTACGCCGTTCAGCAGATCCTGCACCGTCATCGCGTCGTCTTTGCGATTCACACCACCGGCACCGACGGATGCCGAGATCGAGCGGGCCATGGCGGCGGGTTCCTTTCCGGGGTTGTGGTGTCCGGCCGGCCGACCGGGCGCAGCAAACCTACGGATCGGGCGGGCGTCCCGTCAAACGGTCGTCGGCGCGGGGAACCGCCCCGAGGGTTCCCGTCGTTCCTCCGTTGTACGCCAGCCGGGAGTGTCGATGATTTCGCGAGCCGCGGGTATCGCCGTCTTCCTCGCCGTTGGCGCGGTGCCGGCGGCGCTCGCCCAGGACCAGATGATCCCCTGGAGCCAGCGCGGGAGCGTGACGCAGCGGGTGGGCTTCACGGACATCACGATCACGTACCGCCGCCCCGTCGCGCGCGGCCGCACGCTGTTTGGCGGTCTGGTGCGGTGGGGTCGGGTGTGGAATCCGGGGGCGGACTCCGCCACGGCGATCGTCGTGAGCCGCGACGTCGAGATCGAGGGTCGGTCGCTGGCGGCGGGCCGCTATACGCTCTGGGCCATTCCCGAGCCCGAGTCGTGGACGCTCATCGTGAGCCGCGCGGTCGACGTCTACCACACGCCGTATCCCGGCGAGCAGCATGACGCGTTGCGGGTGCCGCTGCGGCCGGAGCGCGGCGCGCCCATGGAGACCCTGGCGTTCTACTTCCCGGTGGTGCAGCAGGACTCGGCGGTGCTGCGGCTGCACTGGGGGGAAACCATCGTGCCGATCAGGATCCGCGCGCCGTACTGAGATTGGTGCGCTCGTCTCCGGGCGCGAGCTCCCGCGCGGCGCCTTCAGCCGACCGTGGTTGCGCCCGGAGACGTCGGGGTGACGGCGGCCTGGTCCTCCTCGCCCGTGCGGATGCGCAGCACCTTCTCCACCGGCACGACGAAGATCTTGCCGTCGCCGACCTCGCCGGTGCGGGCGGCAGCCACGATGGCATCGATAGTCGGCCGCACGAACGGCTCCGAGACCCCGATGTCGAGGCGCACCTTCTCCACCAGCTCCATCTTGACCGTGGTGCCGCGATAGGTCTCGACGCGCTCCAACTCGCCCCCGTGGCCCTGGGCCCGCGTGATGGTCAAGCCGCGCACCTCGGCGGCGAAGAGCGCCTCCAGCACCGCGTTCAGTTTTTCGGGCCGGATGATGGCGGTGATCAGCTTCATGCGGTGCCCCACAGGCTGGAGTCGAGTGCCGGCGCCGGGGCGCGGGCGGGTCGCGGGTCGCGGCCCGCGGGCGGCAGGATCAGAATCGCTCCCTCGCCGCTCCCGTACGCCTCCTCGCCATGCAGCGGCACGTCGAGACCCACGGCCTCCTCGCGCCCGCTCACCCGCAGCCGCGCGACGGCGCCCATCAGCGTGAGTAGCGCGAGGGACACGGCGGCGCTGTAGGCGAGCACCGCGAGCACCGCGAGGGCCTGGACCCCGACCTGGGCGGCGTTGCCGGCCAGCAGCCCGGCTGTCCCGCCGAACTCCGGCCGCGCAAAGACGCCGGCCAGCATGGCTCCCGTGAGGCCCCCGACGCCGTGGGCGGCCACTACGTCGAGCGAGTCGTCGAGGCGGCTGCGGGAGCGCCACAGGATGGCGAAGTAGCTGGGAACGGCGGCGATGGCGCCCAGCAGGATGGCGTCCATCGGGCCGATGTACCCCGCCGCTGGCGTCACCGCGACCAACCCGACCACGATGCCCGTTGCCGCCCCGACCGCGGTCACCCGCCCCGTCCGGAAGCGGTCGAGCAGCATCCACGTCAGCAGCGTGGCCGCGGGGGCCAGCAGGGTGTTCACGAACGCCAGGGCCGCCGTGGCATTCGCGGCCAGGGCGCTGCCAGCGTTGAACCCGAACCAGCCGAACCACAGGAGCCCGGCGCCGAGCAACACGAACGGCACGTTGTGCGGCAAGAGCGCCTGCCGGGCGTACGGGGCCCGCGGCCGCAGCACGATGGCCGCCACCAGCGCGGCGGCGGCCGCGTTCACGTGCACCACCGTGCCTCCGGCGAAATCGAGGGCGCCCAGGCGCGCCAACCAGCCGCCGCCCCACACCCAATGACACACCGGCGCGTACACGGCCACCACCCAGAGGCTGATGAAGGTCAGATAGGCGCCGAATCGCATCCGTTCCACCACCGCCCCCGAGATCAGGGCAGCCGTGATGATGGCGAACGTGCCCTGGAACGCCATGAACAGCAGCGGGGGAAGCCCGCCCGCGGATTCCAGCCCAACGCCCCGGAGGAAGAAATGGGCGGTTCCTCCCAGCCAGGGCGCATCGCCGGCGAACGCCAGACTGTACCCGGCGACCGCCCAGACGAGGCCCACCGCACCGAGGGCCCCGAAGCTCATCATCATGGTGTTGAGCGTGTTCTTCGAGCGCACGAGGCCGCCGTAGAAGAACGCCAGCGCCGGGGTCATCAGCAGGACCAGCGCGCAGGCAACGAGCATCCACGCGATGTCCGGGCTGCTGAGGGCGACGGTCGCGGCAGGCGTAGCGAGGCTCTCGGTCATCGGTCTCCTCCGCAGGCGGGCCCGCGGTTTCGGGATAGCGCGGACGGTACCGGGGACATGTCTTGGTGTCAAGTAAAGCGTGCAAGACTCGCACCATTCATGTCACACTATGGCGCGTTTTCGGGTTTTATTCGCTAGTATGTGGTGCTGTTTGCTGCACAAGATGCTCGAATGTCTGTACACCGGTGACGGTCGGCATTGACCGGGTTCGGGGGCGCTGCGGCTGGGTTGGGGAGAAACCGGCGGTGCGGGTGGGGCTCCGGAGGCGTCGGGCGCTCTCGATGGCTTCCAGCTATGGGGTTCCCTTGAGGGAGCCTGATGGGCGTCCCGCGAGGCCGGCGCGGCGCTCACTCGCCTGTCTGATGAGCCGCGTGGAACGGGCGCGCTCGGCGTACCGGGCCGCCTGCGCGTAGGCCGCATCGGCGTCGGCGGTGTCGCCCGCCGCGGCCGCGATCGCGCCAGCCAACAAGGCCGTTCGCGCGGCTCCATATCCGTCACCAGTCGCGGTGAAGACTCGCGCGGCCTCGACTGCTGTCTGTCGGGCGCCGCTGAGATCACCGCCTCGCAGCTGTGCCGTGCCGAGCAGCATGAGCGCGTCCCCGACCTTCGTGGGGTCAGCGCCCGCCCGCGCCCCAGCCATGGCCGCGCGGGCCGCGTCCACGGCGGCGGCGGCATCGCCGACTGCAAGCTGGGCCTCGGCCGCCAGCAGCAGGACCAGCGGCCGCCGAGCGGCCGGCACGGGACTGTCCGGGGCGGCGAGCGCGCCGGCCTCGGCGACTACGGCCGTCGCCGATACGGCCCCCGCCGCGAGGGCGCTCCGCAGTTCCTTGCAGCGTAAGACCGCGCGTGCGGCGTCGCTTGGTGCGTCGAGCTGGGCCCGCGCGTACGCGGCGGCGGCCTCCGGTTGGCGATCGAGCCGGCGGAACGCGTCGCCCCGGAACTCGTGTGCCGCGGATCGGTGCTCAGCGTTCTGGGCCGTTTCGGCCGCCATCAGCGCGTACGTCAGGGCGTGGTCGTAGTCGTGGACCCCCATGGCGTGTTTCGCCGCGTCGAGCGCGACCGGCGCCGCGTGATCGCGCTCTCCCGCGTGGTACCAATGCCAGGCCAGCATGCCGGGTGGGGTGTCGGGCCGGCCGGCGAGCACACTGGCGATCCGGGCGTGCAGGTGGCGGCGCCGGCGGGCATTCATCCCTTGGGCGTGCACCTGGCCGATCTTGACGTGCGTGAAGCGATACCAGTCGCCGCCGCGATCGGCGGGAGTGAGAATGCCGGCCGCCAACGCTTCATCCAACGCATCGAGCACTGCCGCTTCGTCATGCGGGGACAGCTCGTCGACGAGATCCACGTCGAATTCGCGGCCGACGACCGCGGCGATCTGCAGCATGTCCTGCGCGGCCGGCGACAGCCGTTCCAGACGCCGGCGGACGATGTTGGCGACGGCATCGGGCGTCGGCGCGGAGGCAAACTCCAGGTGCACGTGCTCATCGCTCAGCGCCTCGGGATCGCCCTGTTCGACCAGCGTGCGAATCACCTGCTCGATGAAGAACGGATTCCCCTCGGAGTGCCCGTACACGTGCCGCACGAGGGGGTCAGGTGGCTCGCGCCCCAAGGCCGACGCCAGCCATCCGTACACCGCTTCGTAGCCCAGCGGGCGCAGGCAGATGCGTACCAGGGTCGGGAGGCGTCGAAGCCGGTCCCCGGCGTCCCGCACATGCAGGGCGTCCTGCGTCTTCCCCGCATCGGCGGTGACGGCGAGCAGGAGGCGCTCACCCCCGAGCTGTGAGGCGAGGAACTCGAGGAGATGGGTGGAGGCGGCATCGCAGCTGTCGAGATCCTCCATGCCGACGAAGAGGAGACCCTCGGACGCCAGCGTGCGGAGCAGCGCGGCGATTTCCTCGCACAAGAGCACCCGGTCGGGCCCCGGGTGCAGGCTCGGTGCGAGCAGGGCTTCGATCGCCCCGCGGCCCGCTCCGCCGGGGGCCGCATCCAACGCCTGACGGAGGATCGGCAGCCACGGGCCGTACGCGCGGTGCGTATCCGCTTCGTAGCCACGTCCCACGAAGGTCCTGGCCCCGTCGGCGAGCGCTTCCCGATGTGCGGCCCCGAAGAACGACGACTTGCCCGCGCCCTCTTCGCCCTCGATCCAGAGCACCGTCGTTCGCCCGGCTCGAGCGGTCGCCCAGGCTTCACGGGTCTGGCGGAGCTCGCGGTCGCGGCCCGCGAAGCGCAGCGCCTCGAAGTGCGCTTCCCACCGGTCCAGCACGTCGCGCGGCCCCGGCACGGTCACCGGTGCCGGGAAGGGGATGTGCTCGGTCACGGCAGCGGCGGCCGCTTCGGCCATCGCCGTGGCCGTCGGCCAGCGGGCGTCGGGCGCGATCGTGAGCGCGCGGGCGATGACCGCGGCGAGCTCCCGCGAGCATTCGGTCCGGAGCTTGTCGAGCGGCGGCGGCGGCGTGCTCAATCGCCGCATGCGCAACTCGGCCACCGTGGCGGCCTCGTGTGGCAGGCGGCCGGTCAGCATCTCGAAGACCACCACACCCAGCGAGTAGATGTCCGTCGCGGCGCTCAGCGCGTCGCCAACCAGCTGCTCGGGGCTCATGTAGGCCGGGGTCCCGACGACGAACCCCGACGAGGTGATGGCGCTCGACGTGTCGAGCGGTCGGGCGACCCCGAAATCGAGCAGCTTCACGCCGCCATCCGCCGCGAGCATGATGTTGTCGGGCTTGAGATCGCGGTGCAGGATGTGCAGCGTGTGCGCGCGGTCGAGTCCCGTCGCGACCGATTGCAGGATGTGCAGGACGAGCGGGACCGTAAACGGTCCCTCGCGCGCGAGTCGTCGCCCCACCGTCTCCCCCTCGACGTACTCCATCGCGAGGATGAACTCCCCGTCGGGGAGGCGGTCGAAATCGTAAATCTGCGCGACACTCGGATGCGTGATGCGGGCCGCCAGCATCGCCTCGCGCCGGAACCGCTCCTCCCCCTGCTCGTCCGCGTAGAGGTCACGACGGAGGATCTTGAGCGCGGTCGGACGGCCGAGGTAGACGTGCTCCGCCAGATAGACCGCGCCCATGCCGCCAGCACCGAGCTTGCGGAGGACGCGATAGCGGTCGCCGAGCACGTGGCCGACGAGATCCATGGACGCCAATTTCGGCGAAGACCCCGTCGAAGATACGGGCCGCTATCTGGGGCGCCAGTAGCAGGCAGGCGGCGCCCGATCGTGGGGCGACGCGCGGCGCGCGGGAAACCGGTGTGGTGGTGTGGGGCGACCGGTGCGGCGGGTCAGGTCTTTCGGTCCGTGAGGAGCGACGACAGCACCTCCCGCGCCGCGGTCCGCGCGGCCGCGTCCTCGTCCAGCGCCTGGACGAGCGCCGTCAGCTCGTGCACCGCGGGGTCGTCGTCCACGGTCTCCGCGCGGAGCCGATGCAGCACCGTGATCCCGTGGCGGAAGCGGGCCGTGAGGCCGTCGTGGAGCGCGGCCACCCGGTCCAGCCCCGGCTCGTCCTGGAGCGCCGAGAGCCCGCGCTCGAGGTCGGCCAGGTCTTCCGCGGCCCGACACGCGTGCAGCAGCAGATCCCGGATGTCGCCCCGGCGGGCATCGTGCGGCCGATCGTGCAGCGCCCGGTGGACCGGTTCGGCGGCTTGAACCAGACGCGCCAGGAAGTCGCGCGCGTTCCCGTCCGGGAGCCGGGCGAACGTCTCGGCCATCTGCCGTTCGACCACCTTCGGGAAGACGCGCCGACGCGGCGCGAGTCCGATGGCCGGCTGCCGGAGGCGCACCTGGGCGGCGAGCACGAGCAGCCCCGCAAACGCAGGACTCGTCCACCGTAGCATCGGCTCGGCCCGGAGGCCGGCCAGGACGCCCACTAGGACGACCGCCGCCAGCAGGAGGTAGAAGGGCAGGGGCACGCTGGTCCAGGTCTGGCGGGCGGCCCGTGCCACGGCGGGAATGCCGCGCAGCGCCAGCTGCCGGACCGCGGTGTCGGCGGCCGCCGCCGGCACACGAATCAGCGCGCGATGGCCGGCCGCGATCAGCGACCGATCACCGCGATGCGTCCGGCCCTCGAGCAGCGCGTCGAGCCGGGTCGCGACCGCGCGCCGATCGTCCTTCGCGTCGGCGGGCTGTACGAACACGAGGGTGTCCCCCACCGCGTGCGCCGCGCCACCGCACCCCGGGCAGATGCTCAGCCCGAACGGTTCCGGGGCGCCGCAGAGCACGCAGCGCGTGGGTTCAGGCGTCGCGGTCATCGGGCCTCCAGCTGGCCCAGCATGGATTTGGCGCTTGCCGTCCAGCCGTCCTGCTGCTCGTAGTAGACGAGGAACTCGCGGAGATGCCGCTCGGCTGCCCCCCAGTCACCGAGCGCGAACCGCGCGGCGCCGGCGTGATAGAGCGCCTGGTAATGGTTGGGCCAAAACTCGATGACCAATTCCATGATGGGTCCGGCCGAGCGGTCGTCGCCCATGTCGGCGATCGGGTGCCCGATCTCGAACACGATGCCGGCGGCTCGCCACCGGTCGTCCGCCGACAGCGCGAGGATCTGTTCGCGCGCCTCCGCGATGCGGCCGGCGAGCGCCCAGCAGGCGGCGCCGAACCCCGCCCCCTCGAGGGTCGCCGGCGGCGGATGCTGCCGGTGCATGGTCTGGACCTCGAGCGTATTGCAGAATGGCTTCACCTGGTCGAACCAGGCGGCGCCGTCGGAGCCAGGGGCCGCGAACGCGTAGTACGGGCCGCCCATCAGGGGAACACGCACCGGCCCGCGCCACAGCGCGAGCCCGCTGACGGCGAGATAGGCCATTCCGAGAACGTAGAGCGTCCGCATGCCATGACCCTGTGAGATCTACAGGGAGGGACGATCCGAACGCCGATCGTTGCACACGGCGTCCGGAGCCACCACGACTCAACTATGACGTGCGGGGAGAAGGTGGATTGTGATGGCGGGCACGTCGTCGGCAACGCACCGCCGTGCGGCGCCTGGTCGCGTTACTCAGTGCCGGTCGGTTCGCGCCCGAGGCGATCCAGCGCGTTGCGTGCCTGCTGCACCCAGTCCTGCAGTCGCGGATCGGCCTCGTTCCAGAGGGCGAGGAAGCGATTGTAGTAGGCGGCCGCCTTGACCCGGTCGCCTCCCTGTTCCGCCAGTTCCGCGAGACGCAGGTAGCCGTGCCCGACGTGCGCGGCGTCGTACCAGATTTCGGAGGACGGGGTCTCGACCAGCCGCTCATACATGACCCGGGCGGAGTCGGTCCGGCCCGCCTGATCGTACGCCCGGGCGAGCCAGCCCGCGGCGCATGTGCTGCACGCGTTTCCCTCGTCGAACTGCCAGAGCTTCGCGATGGCCTCCTCGGGACGCCCCTCCGCCAGTGCGGCGACCCCGGCCGCGCCGGTCCGCCACATTTCGGCGTCGCGACCGTGGTCCGCGGCCGGAGTCCTGTCGAAATCGTTGAGCAGCGTCGTGGCCGTGGCGGTTTCGCCAGCCGCGGCGTAGGCCAGTGCCAGGTGCCCGTAGGGCCGATCCAACGGCGGCAGCCGGTCGAGCGGGTACCGGCGCACCGCGTCGTCCAGGAGGCGTTTGGCGCGGGCTGGATCGTTGAGCAGCAACCGCTCCACGATGGCCCGGCGGGCGGTCCGGGTCAGATACTGGCCGCCGAGATCGCGGTCCGCCGTGATGGCGAACGCGCGCTCCCAGCGGCGCTCGGCGCCGGCCAGCCGGCCGCGCATCGCGTCCAGCTGGGCCAGCCACTCGTACGCGATCGCCTCCCAGAACACGGTACCGCGCTGCTCGGCCACCAGTTCCGCCCCCAGCGTCTCCGCCACGTCGTAGTCTTTCCGCATGGCCGCGAGCACGATGTGCGCGATCTTGACCTCGGGATTGTCAGGGAACCGCCGCTCGAAATTGGCGACGACGACCGTCGCCGAATCGAACTGTCGCTGCTGCTCGAGAGCATAGGCGAGGTTCGAGTAGTGCAGGCGGGTTGCCGAATCGACGGCGAGCGCCCTGCCGTAGTACTCGGCGGCCCTGGCGTAGTCGCGCAGCTCCGAGTAGATGACCCCGAGGTTGTTGAGCGCGTAGTGATCGTCGGGATACATGTCCAGCACGGTGCGGTAGGCACTGATGACCTGATCCCGGTTGCCCGTGACGACGCTGTGATAGGCCGCGATGACCAGATAGCGCTCGCGCTCGGTGAGGCGGTCGCGGAACTGATACGCCTTGGTGGCGGCCTCCACGGCGCGGGATCGGCGCTCGGCGTTGTTCGAGAGGATGATGGCGAGCTTGCGGTGCGCCATGGCGAACGTCGTGTCGAGCGCGATGGCCTCCTCGAGCAGCTGCATGGCGCGCGCGTTGTCGCCCTGATTCCAGGCCTGCAGGCCCTGCGAGAAAAGCCGCAGCCCCCGCTGCGACTTGGTGGTGACCTGCTCCAGCGGCCGCGCACGACGCAGGTCGCGCAGGCTCTCCCCGAAGCGCTCGCGCAGCGCCAGTGCCAGACGATCGATCGCAGCGACGATCTGGTCTTCGCTCGCCGCGGAGACCTGCTGCGCGGTGAGGATCTCGCCGGAGGTGGACACGAGCCGAGCGGCAATGGAGTAGCCGGATCCCACCGAGACGATCTCCCCCGTCACCACGGCCCGGATACCCTCGCGTTCGGCGGCGTGAAGCGCCACGGAGTCGCTCACGCCGTCGGCGGGGGCGTCCGCCACGAGATGGAGAATGCGGCCCACTTGGAGCGGGTCGAGCACGGAGACCGCCTGCGAGCGCGACAGCCCGATCCGCATCAGCTCCGTCACCGTCGCCCCATGGGTCGCGTCGGGCGTGCGGTTCTCGAAGTCGGCGAGAATCACCCGTTCCCGCTCGCCGATGGCCCCGGTAGCGAGCAGCGTGCCGGCCGGGCCGATCCCCAGCACACGCGCGGCCATGTAGCTGGCGGTGACAACCGCGAGCGCGGTGAATGCCAGCCCGCCGCCGAGCAGGGTCGTGCGCCACGTGAGCCAGCCCGGGAAGCCGGTGCCCGCTCCACCGGCCTGCGCGCGGCGCCGTTCCGCGAGGCTGGTGAGCACGACCAGCGGCAGCCCGAGCACCACCAGCCCGACCGCCGCACCGAATACCCAGGTGGGCAACCCGATCTGGCTAACCATCAGGAACACGAGGGCGAGCACGCCGAACGACGCCAGCGCGAAGACGCCCGCTGCCCGCACCGGGTCCCGCCGGGTCGCGCCGCCAGGCGTGGGCAGCACGTCCGGCAGGCCGGTCACCGGCGCCGCCCGGAGAGCTTCGGCGAACTGTGCGGCCGGGCTGAACCGATCGGCCGGCGTCTTGGCGAGCACGCGCATCAGGGCGGCGGCGACGGTGGCCGGCACGGCCGGCCGCAGATTCGTGATGGGGGGCGCGTCCACCGTGAGGTGCTGGTGCACCATGCTGTCGAGCGGGCCCGTGAACGGCGGCTGTCCCGCGAGCATCTCGTAGAGCACGCATCCCAGACTGTAGAGATCGCTGCGCCCGTCGAGGTCACGGCTGCCGGCCGCCTGTTCCGGGCTCATGTACGCGGGGGTGCCGATCGCGAGGCCCGTGCCCGTAAGCCGGTCGCCGCCGGCTTCCGTGATGGCGCGGGCAATGCCGAAATCGGCGACCCGCGCATGCCCGCCGGCGAGCAGGATGTTCTCAGGCTTGATGTCGCGGTGCACGACGTCGCGCGAGTGCGCGTACGACAGCGCGTCGGCGACCTCACGGGCGATCTGCAGCGCGTCCTCGGTGGGCAGTTGCTTTTCGCGCGTCAGCCGATCGCGGAGCGACTCCCCTTCGACGTACGGCATCACGTAGTACAATGCGCCTGCCGCGTCGCCGGAGTCGTAGAGTGGCAGGACGTGGGGATGGTCGAGCCGGGCCGCGATCTCGATTTCCCGCAGGAAGCGATCCGGGCCCAACGCGCCCGCCAGCTCCGGCTTCAGCACCTTGATGGCGACGGGCCGCCGATGCTTGAGGTCCTCGGCGAGATAGACCGTTGCCATGCCGCCGCGGCCGAGCTCCCGCTCGATCCGATAGCGGTCCGCCAACGCCGAATTCAGCGCTTCGATGGGGTTGGGCACGCGGGGATGACTCCGTGGGATGAACGGTGCGTAATGTAGGGCGCTGGTGTCGGACGAGCCACCGAGCGCGCGGATGGCGGTCTCCAGCCCGACGGGATGGCCCGGCATGATGCCTGGTGCCCGATCGCTCCGCCTCGTCAAGGTTGCCGGGGCGGCGCCGCGGACTTCGTGACGATGAGACTGCTCTCGACCCAAGTGGAGGGGCCATGGCGGGCATGAACACGCGGCGGATCCTGCTGGGCGGGCTGGCGGCGCGCATCGTGATCTTCGGGCTGGAGGGGATCACGAGTCAGTGGTACAATGAGGCCATGCAGTCGATCCTCGAAACGCACGGGCGGTGACCATGTCGGCGGGCGGGGTTGGGATGGCTGCCCTCGCGTCCCTCCTCTTCGCGGTGGCCCTGATCTGGTTCTACGCCGCGGGCCCGCCCGCGGTTCGGGCCCGGCCCGCGCGCAGCCGTGCTGGTGGCCGGCATATTCTGGCTGGGCGAGCCCGTGACGTCCCTGCTCCATCACCGGATGATCGGGCTGTTCAACGACTGGCCGCTCGGCATGTGGGCCGTGACCGGACTGGTCGAGTGGGTGATCGCCGCCTTGGTCGGCGGCTGGATCTACCGCGAGGCGTGATCGGGACACGGTTCGGCCCGCTCCCGCGAATCCGCACCGGCCCGTGCTCCGTAGGGAGCGAAGAGCGCAAGGCGAGGGCTATATGAAGAAGCTGGTCTCGGGGGGCAGCGTGATCCTGCTCGTGCTCATCGCGGTCCCGCTCGTGCGGTATCGCTCCCTGGATCCGTGTGCGATGCTCGAGCACGAGCTCGTGACCCGGGCCGAGCGGGAAGTGCGGGCCGCGCGCGACAGCGTGCGGGCCGCGACCGGCGGGCTCGGAGACGAGACCCGCCGCGCTGCGGACGACGTGGCGTCGGCCGTGGGGCACCTCGTGGTGGGTGTCGCATCGGGCGCCGCCGCCGCGAAAGTCGAGCGGATGACGACGCGCGAATGCGTCGCGGAGATGTGGCGCGTGGTCGTGAAGCGCGACTAGCCCGCCCGCGGGGCGGCTGCGTCAGGGCACGCGGTTCCAGTAAGGGTCGCGCCGGTCGTCGTCGCTGCGGATCGGGCCCTGTCGCCGTTCCCCCTGTCGGCGCTCCTGCCCCGCAGGCGGCTGCTCCTCCTGGCGGCGCTCCCGCTTGCGCCGCTCCACGTGCCGACGTTCCAGTTCGGTTCGTCCGAGGAGCCGGTCCATGAGCTCCGTGAGCTCGTAGGCCACGTCACGCCATTTCGTGTAGAGCAGGGACCACTCCCGGCGCTCGTCCGGCGAGAGCTCACGATCGTCGGCCGCTTCCAGCAGGCGCTGCAGCTCGAGCGCGTACGTGGCCTTGTCGGTGCGCAGCCGCTTGAGTTCCGCGGGGTCGACCGAGCCGTCCCGAATCGCCTCGTACGCCATCACGCGCTCCGCGGTCTCGCCGGGAAACAGCTCGCCGCAGTTGGGGCAGAAGCGGAGGTGCTCGGTAATGGGGGTGTGGCAGGTGCGGCAGCGCATGGCCTCGCTCGAGATCGGAACTGCCACAAGATGCGAAGCAGGCCCCGTGCGGGAAAGGGCCGCCGCCGATCCCGCCCTGCCGGTTCGCTCCCCCCGCAGCTAGCTTGCGGCATCTCGAAACCGGAGTTGCCATGCGCCATCCGCGCTTCGGCGTCGTCCTTGCCCTCGCCGTCCTCACCGGCTGCGCCACCGAGCAGCGGGCCGAACGGGCGTTGCAGGCGAGCGAAGATGCCATAACGGCCCAGCACGCCGACGCCATCCGGTACGCGCCGGACACCTTCAAGGACATCATGGACACATACGCCGCGGCCCGGACGGCATTCGAGGCGAAGGACTATGCCACGGCCATGGCCGGCGCGAACGACGCCGCCGCCAAGGCGAAGCAGCTCCCGACGGCGATCGCGGCCGGGAAGGCGACGTTCACCGCCCGGTGGGACACGGTCAGCGCCAACGTGTCGATGAAGCTCCTCGCGCTCGAGAAGCAGGTCGCCGCCCTGTCGAGCGCGCGCAAGCTCCCGCCCGGCGTGGTCCGCGGGGACGTCGCCGCGGCCCGCGACGAGTTCCCCCAACTGCAGGACAGCTGGCAGAAGGCCCGGGCGGCGGTGCAACGGGGCGATCTCAGCGACGCGGTGCACGCGGCGTCGCAGGTCGAAACCAGGGCCTCAACATGGCTCCAGAAACTGGGAATGCAGCCGGGTCACGCGATGACGATGTGAAGGCGGTCAGCAAGTCTCAGTCGTTCAACGCATTACGACAAGGGCGCGGACCTCCGCGCCCTTGTCGGTGAGCGTCCTCTGCCTTACGTTTAGTGCTTGTCTAGAACAGAGACTTCACAGGACATGATTTCCCTACTGACAGGAGTTGAGCCTATGTGGTTCAAGCGCGTGCTTGCCGGCACGGTGCTCGCACTCGCCGCTGCGACCGTCCCGGCGGTGGCTCAGGGGCCGGGATCCGTCGAGATCGGCGCCCTCGGCCGGTACAGCTTCTTCGACAAGTATGACTCGAATCTCGATCGCGCGTTTGGCGGCTCGGGCCTGCTCGGTGTCTACTTCCACAAGCTCGTCGTCCTCGAAGCAGGGGCCGCCTACTCGCCCACCGAGACGATCCGTCCTACGCCGTCCGACGTCACCCACCTGCCGCTCTTCGGTCGGTTGGTGCTGAACGTGCCGGTGGCCGAGCGCCTCGGGATTCTGGTCGGCGGCGGGTATCAGCGAACCCAGTACCTCGTGACTGGGGCCGATCCCAGCGCCGATAATGGCGTGCAGGGGCTCCTCGGGTTCCAGGCGTGGCTGTCCGGGGGGCTCGCGCTCCGGGCGCAGGGGATCGCCGACTTCGTCCCGAGCCCCAAGAACCTGAGCCCGGTGGCGGCCGCCGATGCGAATTACACGCACTGGGCTGCCGAGCTCGGGCTTACCTATACGTTCGGCAAGGCGCCGAGGGACACGGACCGCGACGGCGTTGCGGATGGCCGTGACCGCTGCGCCAACACGCCCATGGGCGTGCGCGTCGATGCCGCCGGCTGTCCGGTGGACACCGACCGCGACGGCGTGGCGGACCACGTGGATCGCTGCCCCAACACGGCCGCGGGCGCGCGGGTGGACGCGACCGGCTGCCCGACGGATGCGGATGGCGACAAGGTGTTCGACGGGCTGGATCGGTGCCCGAACACGCCGGCCGGGGCCACCGTGGACGCGAACGGGTGTCCCACGGACGCTGACCAGGACGGGGTGTTCGACGGACTGGATCGCTGCCCCAACACCGCGGCCGGCGCCACGGTAGACGCCAACGGGTGCCCGGTGGACACGGACAAGGACGGGGTCATCGATCTGAACGACCGCTGCCCCAGCACTCCCGCGGGGGCGCGTGTGGACACCAATGGCTGCCCGACGGACAGCGACAAGGACGGCGTATTCGACGGACTGGATCGCTGCCCCAACACCGAGGCTGGCCGACAGGTGGACGCGAACGGCTGTCCGATCCTGTTCGAGGCCGATAAGCCGACGCTCGTCCTCCAGGGCGTGACCTTCGCCACGGGAAGCGCCGTGCTGAGCGACAACTCCCAGACGGTGCTCGACATCGTGGCCGAGTCGCTCAAGGGCAATCCGGACGTGCGGGTCGAGGTCGGGGGACACACCGACGCCACCGGCTCGCGCGCGCTCAACACGCGGCTGTCCCAGGCCCGGGCCGAGTCGGTGCGCACGTACCTGCTGTCGCAGGGTGTGCCAGCCACTCAGCTGACCGCCCGCGGCTACGGCCCGGACAACCCGGTCGCGACCAATGCGACGGCTGCCGGCCGTGCGCGGAACCGACGCGTGGAGTTGAAGAAGATCAACTAGACGCGCACGGAAGGACGAGATGACGGAAGGACGGAGGGGTTGCACCACCCTTCCGTCCTTTCGTTTCTGCGTGCCCGCCGGATCCACACCTCCGGCCCGCGCGCGCGTCGCCCGCGCGGCCGCCCGGCGATACGCAGACGTTTGACACGCCGCGAATCGCCCGGCTATGCTCCGAACGCTCAGCGGTGGAGTGTGCGTCGTGGGGACCCCGACCCGGCGCGCCGGCGCGAGCGTCCTGCACACGGGTGGGGCAGATGACGAGGCCGTGACGCCGGTGGTGACGGGGTGAAGGCGCTCCTGCTGACCCGCGAGTTCCCGCCGTACGTGTACGGGGGTGCCGGTGTCCACGTCGCCCAGCTCGCCCGCGCGCTGGCCGAGCGGATCGAGGTCGAGGTCCGCTGTTTCGGCGACCAGGAATCGGGGCCGGCCAACCCGCACGTGATCGGGACGCCGTTCGACGATCCCGTGTTTGCCGGTAGCACCCACCCGGCGCGGGATGCGCTCCGAGCGGTCGTGGCGAGCGCGCGCATGGTCGCCCGACCGGTGAACGGCGACGTGGTCCACTGCCACACGTGGTATACGCACTGGGCCGGCCTCGTCGCGCAGCGCGCCTACCGGCGCCCGCTCGTGCTCACCGTGCACTCGCTCGAGCCGCTCCGGCCGTGGAAGCGCGAGCAGCTGGGACCCGGCTACGATCTCTCGCTGTGGCTCGAGCGCACGGCTCTCGAGTCGGCGGACGCGGTGATCGCCGTCTCGGCGAGCGCGCGACGGGACGTGCTGCGGCTGTTCGCCGTCGCCCCGGAACGCGTGTGGGCGATTCCGAACGGCATCGACACGGCGGCGTGGCACCGGGCGCCAAACGCGGCCCTCCTGGCCCGCTACGGCGTGGACCCGACGCGCCGGTACGTGCTGTTTCTCGGGCGCGTCAGCCGCCAGAAGGGCATCGACCTGTTCCTGCGTGCGGCGGCCGCCCTGCCGCGCGACGCGCAGGTCGTGCTCTGCGCGACGTCGCCGGATACGCCGGGGCTGGAGCGCGAAGTCACGGCTCAGATGCGGGTGCTGCAGGCGGAACGCCCGGTGGTGTGGATTCGGGAGATGGTGCCGCATGACGTGGCCGTGGCCCTGTTCTCCGGCGCGGCCGCCTTCTGCTGCCCGTCGGTCTACGAGCCGTTCGGCCTCATCAACCTCGAGGCGATGGCTTGCGAGACCCCGGTCGTCGCGACCGCGGTGGGCGGCATCCCCGACGTCGTGCGAGATGGCGAGACAGGGATCCTGGTGCCCGTGACGGTGCGGGATGATGGGACGCCAACGGATCCGGCCGGCGTCGCGGCTTCGCTGGCCGGCGCGATGACGCGGCTGTTGGCGGACGAGCCCGGACGCACGGCCATGGGACGGCGGGGTCGCGAGCGCGCGGTTCGCGAGTTCGGCTGGGACCGCACCGCCGCGCGCGTGCTCGAGGTCTACGACGCGGTCACAGGTCGAGCCGGAGACAAGGAGGAAGCATGAGTGGACCGGGAGCGGAGCGGGATGCCCCGCTCGAGACGGACGCGGCCCGGCGCGTCTGGATCGAGAACGTGCGGCCTCGGGTGGATGACGGCGCGTTTCCGATCAAGCGCACCGTGGGCGAGCGCGTCGTCGTGACCGCGGACGGGTTCACTGACGGGCACGACCGGCTGGGCGTCGCGCTGCGGTGGCGGGCGGCCTCGGAGGCGGAGTGGCACGAGGTGCCGATGCAAGCCCGACCCAATGACGTCTGGCAGGCGGAATTCCCCATCGCCCGACTCGAACGGCACGTCTACACCGTTGCGGGGTGGGTCGACCCGTTCGCCGGCTGGCGCGACGGTCTGGCCAAGAAGCACGAAGCTGGGCAGGACGTCGCCAGCGAGCTGCTGGAGGGGGCCGCACTGATTCGCGAGGCCGCGGCGCGGGCGGCCGGACCGGATGCCACCTGGCTGCGGGACATGGCGGCGGCGCTCGAGAGCGCCGCCACGCCGTCCCGGCGAGTCGAGCGCGCGCTGGCCGAGGATCTGCGCGTCCAGATGGCGCGCTGGCCCGACCGCTCCCGCGAAACCGTCCATGAGCGCTGCTACGCGGTGGATGTCAACCGCGAGCGCGCTCGCGCCGGCGCGTGGTACGAGATGTTCCCCCGCTCGTCCAGGCCCGACGGCCGCCACGGGACGCTGCGGGATGCCGAGACGCGGTTGCCGGACATCGCGCGGATGGGGTTCGACGTGCTGTATCTCCCGCCGATCCACCCCATCGGACGCTCGTATCGCAAGGGGCCCAACAACACGCTCGACGCGGGCCCGGACGATCCCGGCAGCCCGTGGGCCATCGGCGCTGCGGAGGGCGGCCACACGGCCGTGCATCCCGAGCTTGGCACGCTTGAGGACTTCGACCGGTTCCGGGCCGCGTGCGAGCGGCACGGGCTCGAGCTTGCGCTGGATCTCGCGTTTCAGTGCTCACCGGATCACCCCTGGGTTCGCGCGCACCCCGAGTGGTTCCGGCACCGGCCCGACGGCACGATCAAGTACGCCGAGAACCCGCCCAAGAAGTACCAGGACATCTACCCGCTCGACTTCGACAGCGAGGACTGGCGCGGGCTCTGGCAGGCGCTGCTGGAGGTCACGCGGTTCTGGTGTGCCCGCGGCGTGGGCATCTTCCGCGTCGACAACCCGCACACGAAGCCGTTCCGCTTCTGGCGCTGGCTCATTGCCGAGATCAAGCGCGAGTACCCGGAGACCGTCTTCCTCTCCGAGGCGTTCACCCGACCGAAGGTCATGTACGCGCTGGCGAAGCTCGGCTTCGACCAGTCCTACACGTACTTCACCTGGCGGAACACCAAGCCGGAACTGGAGGAGTATCTCACGGAACTCACGCGGACGGACGTGCGCGAGTTCTTCCGACCGAACCTGTTCGCGAATACCCCCGACATCCTGCCGGAGTACCTCCAGTACGGGGGCCGGCCGGCGTTCATGGCGCGTCTCGTGCTCGCCGCGACGGTCGGCGCGAGCTACGGCATCTACAGCGGGTTCGAGCTGGCGGAGAATGCGGCGCGCCCGGGGAGCGAGGAGTACCAGGACTCGGAGAAGTACGAAATCCGGCGCCGGGAGTGGGACCAGCGCGGCACGCTGCACGACTACATCGCCCGCGTGAACGCCATCCGGCGCGAGCAGCCCGCGCTGCGCACGAACGAGTGGCTGACCTTCCACGCCGTGGACAACGAGCAACTCCTGTGTTACTCGAAACGCACGGCCGATCGGGCGGACGTGATGGTCATGGTGGTCAATCTCGATCCACACCACCCCCACGACGGATGGGTTGAGTTGCCCCTCGCGGCGCTCGGGATCGATCCCGAGGAGACCTATCAGATGCACGACCTGCTCGGCGGCGGGCGCTATCTGTGGCACGGCGCGCGGAACTACGTCCGCCTCGACCCGGCCCAGTCGCCGGCCCAGGTGTTCCGGCTGCGGCGGCGGGTCCGGACGGAGCGCGACTTCGACTACTTCATGTGACGGGGATGGGGAGCCACGCCATGGCCGACGAGCGGGCGGATTCGCTCTGGTATAAGGACGCGGTCATCTACGAGCTGCACGTCAAGGCCTTCCGCGACAGCAACGGGGACGGTCGGGGCGACTTTCGCGGACTGATCGAAAAGCTCGACTACATTCAGGACCTGGGCGTCACCGCCGTGTGGCTGCTCCCGTTCTACCCGTCGCCCCTGCGCGACGACGGGTACGACATCTCCGACTATCGGGGGGTCCATCCGGACTACGGGACCCTGCGGGACTTCAAGACCTTCGTGCGCGAGGCGCACCGGCGGGGGCTCAAGGTGATCACCGAGCTCGTGGTGAATCACACGTCGGAGCAACACCCCTGGTTTCAGGCGGCGCGCCGGGCGCGCCCGGGCTCGGCTCGGCGCGAGTTCTACGTCTGGAGCGACACCGACCAGCGGTTCAAGGACACGCGCATCATCTTCTCGGACACGGAGTCGTCGAACTGGACGTGGGACGCCGTGGCCAAGGCCTACTACTGGCATCGCTTCTTCTCGCACCAGCCCGATCTGAACCTCAACAATCCGCGGGTCGTTCGGGCGGTCGGTCGCTTCCTGCGGTTCTGGCTGGATCTCGGGGTGGACGGGCTGCGGCTCGACGCCGTGCCGTACCTCTGCGTCCGCGAGGGCACCACCAACGAGAACCTCCCCGAGACGCACGCCGTGATCAAGCAGTTTCGCCGACTGGCGGACGATCACTACGACGACCGGATGCTGCTGGCCGAAGCGAACCAGTGGCCCGATGACGTGCGCCCGTACTTCGGCGACGGGGACGAATGCCACATGGCGTTCCACTTCCCCCTGATGCCACGGATCTTCATGGCGGTCCGCCAGGAAGACCGGCACCCCATCACGGAGATCCTGGAGCGGACGCCCGCCATCCCGGACACGTGCCAATGGGCCCTGTTCCTCCGGAACCACGACGAGTTGACACTCGAGATGGTCACGGACGAGGAACGGGACTACATGTACCGCGAGTACGCGGGTGACCCGCGCATGCGGCTGAACCTCGGCATCCGGCGCCGGCTCGCTCCGCTGATGGAAAACGGCCGGCGCCGCATCGAGCTGCTCACGAGCTTGCTGCTGTCGTTTCCCGGGACCCCCGTGATCTACTACGGGGACGAGCTTGGCATGGGCGACAACGTGTGGCTCGGCGACCGCGACGGGGTGCGCACCCCGATGCAGTGGTCGTCGGATCGGAATGCGGGGTTTTCCACGGCCGATCCGGCCCGGCTGTACCTGCCGGTCATCATGGATCCCGTGTACGGCTACCAGGCCCTCAACGTGGAGGCGCAGGAACGGGACGGCTCGTCGCTGCTCCACTTCATGCGGCGGATGCTCGCCCTGCGGCGGCAGCACAAAGCATTCGGGCGAGGGACGCTAGACTTCCTCCGCCCCCGCAACCGCCGGGTGCTGGCCTACCTCCGGCGCTGGCGCGGCGAGACGATCCTCGCGGTGGCCAACCTGTCCAGGTCCGCGCAGCCCTGCGAGCTGGACCTGTCGGAGTTCCGTGGCTACACGCCGGTCGAGATGATGGGCCACACCGAGTTCCCGACCGTCGGCGAGCTGCCGTATTTCCTCACGCTGGGCCCGTACGCGTTCTACTGGTTCCGGCTCGACCGCCAGGCCGAACCGATCCGGGTGCGCACCGGCGCGGGCGTGGACGTGACGCAACTGCCGTCGCTGACGCTCGACGAGGGAGTCGAGGCGCTCGCGGGGCCGGACTACCGGTACACGCTCGCCAACGACGTCATTGCCCCCTGGCTCCAGCGGCAGCGCTGGTTCCAGGGGAAAGCGCGGGAAGTCGTGACGGTGACCCTCGGCGACGGTGCCAAGCTCGGGGCGGGGTTCTGGATGCTGCTCGTCGACGTCGAATACGGTGACGGGGGGCGTGAACGCTACGTGGTCCCGCTCAAGGCGTCGGAGGGAGCGCCGGCCACGCGCGTCTTCGCCGAGGCCCCCACGGCGGTGCTGGCTCGGCTCCAGACACCAGCCGGTGCGGGCGTGCTCTTCGACGCGCTCGCGGACCGGTCGGCGTGTGCCGCGCTCGTCGCGGCGATTCCCGACCAACGGACCTCCGCGACGTTGCAGGGCGGCGAGATCCGCGCCTTCGCGACTGCGTCGCTCGACCAGGTGGGCAAGTCCGGCGCCGACGCGGCCGTGCGCGCGATGGGTGTCGAACAGAGCAACACGTCGGTGATCATCGACGATCGCTGGATTCTCAAGGTCTATCGCCGCGTCACGGAGGGTCCCAATCCCGATGTGGAGCTGGCCCGGTACCTCACGGAGCGGGCCGGGTTCGCGCACGTGGCCGCCGTGGGCGGCGGCTTCGCTTACCACGCGCCGGGCCGCGAGGGTGGGGCCTTCGCCATGCTGCAGGCGTTCATCCGCAACGAGGGCGACGGATGGGCGTTCTTCGAGGCCCATGTCCGTCGGTTTCTCGAGCCGGCGCGCGCGGCCGCGGCGGTCGCGCCCGGCGATGACGGGTCGTGGACGCGGCTCGCGGGCACTCCGCCGCCGCCGTCCCTGGTGGCCGCCGCCGGGCCGGCGTTGACCGCCGCGCGACTCCTGGGGACGCGGACCGCCGAGTTCCATGCCGCGCTCGCAGCGGAGCGGCGCGATCCCGCCTTTGCTCCGGTGGCGGTCACCGCCGACGATCTCCAAGGGCGTGCGGGAGACATGGCCCGCGAGGCCGGTGAGGTGCTGGAGCTGCTGAATCAACGGCTCCCGCTGCTGCCGGTGGCGGTCCGCCCGCTTGCGCACGAGGTGCTGGCCGCGGGGAACCGGCTGATCGCACGGTTCCAGCGCCTGGCCCGGCCGCGGGAACGGACGCTCGCGATGCGGATCCACGGGGACTACCACCTGGGGCAGGTCCTGTGGACCGGCAGCGACTTCCTCCTGACGGATTTCGAGGGCGAGCCGCTCCGGCCGCTGCACGAGCGCCGCCGCAAGGACACGCCCCTCGTGGATGTGGCCGGCATGCTGCGCTCGTTCGCCTACGTGGCGCACGCCGCCGCGGCGTCGAGCGGCGGGTCCGTCGACCCCTGGGTGCGGGGGGCGACCGGGGCGTTCCTCGCGGGCTACCTCGAGACGGCGGGCTCGCACCAGCTGCTGCCGCCGGCCGAAGCGGTCGACGTGCTGCTCGATGCGCTGGTGCTGCAAAAGGCGTTCTACGAGCTGCGCTACGAACTGAACAACCGGCCCGACTGGGTCGCGATTCCGCTCGACGGGCTCAGAGCGATTGCGGCGCGGGGGGGATCGTGACGGGAGGGACGGCATGACCAAACCACGCTTCCTCACCGAGGAGGATCTGTACCTGTTCGGGGAGAGTACCCAGCTGCGCGGCTGGGAGAAACTCGGGGCCCATCCCATGACCGCCGACGGGGTCGAAGGCACGCGGTTCGCGGTGTGGGCGCCCAACGCCGAGGCCATCTCGGTCGTGGGAGACTTCAACGGGTGGGCGGAGGGGCGCCACCCTATGCATTCGACCGGCCCGAGCGGCGTCTGGGAGGCGTTCCTGCCGGGTGTCGCGCAGGGGGCGCGGTACAAGTACGCGATCCGCTCGCGCGAACGCGGGTACCGGGTGCAGAAGGCCGACCCGTACGCCTTCCATTTTGAACTGCGGCCGGAGACGGCTTCGGTCGTCTGGGATCTCGGCGGGTACGCATGGGACGACGGGGCCTGGATGGCCGGGCGCGGGCGCCGGAATGCGCTCGACGCCCCCATGGCGATCTACGAAGTGCATCTGGGATCGTGGCGGCGCGCGCCGGACGAAGGGAACCGCTGGCTCACGTACCGGGAACTGGCCGACGCCCTGGCCGAGTACGTGCGGGAGATGGGGTACACGCACGTCCAGCTGCTCCCCATCAGCGAACATCCGTTCGATGGGTCCTGGGGCTATCAGCCCGCGGGGTACTTCGCCCCCACGAGCCGTTTCGGCACGCCGCAGGACTTCATGTACTTGGTGGACACCTTGCACCAGGCGGGCATCGGCGTCCTCCTCGACTGGGTGCCCGCGCATTTCCCGACCGACGAACATGGCTTGGGCTACTTCGACGGCACCCACCTGTACGAGCATGAGGATCCGCGCAAGGGCCGCCACCAGGATTGGGACACCTTCGTCTTCAACTACGGTCGTCGGGAAGTCGTCAGTTTCCTCCTGAGCAACGCCCTCTACTGGCTGGATGTCTACCACGTGGACGGGCTCCGCGTGGACGCGGTGGCGTCGATGCTGTACCTCGACTACTCGCGCAAGCCCGGTGAGTGGATTCCCAATCAGTTCGGCGGGAACGAGAACCTCGAGGCGGTGGACTTCCTGCGGCGCTTCAACGAGGTCGCCTACGCGCACCATCCCGAGACCGTCACGGTCGCGGAGGAATCGACGGCGTGGCCGATGGTCTCCCGCCCCACGTACCTGGGGGGGCTCGGCTTCGGCCTCAAGTGGAACATGGGCTGGATGCACGACATGTTGCGCTACATGTCGCAGGACCCAGTGCATCGGAAGTACCATCACAACATCCTGACCTTTGCGCTGCTCTATGCCTTCAATGAGAACTTCGTCCTGCCGCTGTCGCACGACGAAGTGGTGCACGGCAAGGGGTCGATGCTCGGGAAGATGCCCGGGGATCCGTGGCAGCGGTTCGCCAACCTCCGGGTGTTGTACGGCTACATGTACGCGCACCCGGGGAAGAAGCTCCTCTTCATGGGCGGGGAGTTCGGACAGTGGGCCGAATGGGACCACGACCGCAGCCTGGACTGGCACCTGCTCGCGGGGGCACCGCACCGCGGGCTCCAGCGCTGGGTTCGCGACCTCAACACGTTCCTGCGCGGCGAGCCGGCACTCCACGAGCAGGACTTCGACCCGGCGGGGTTCGAGTGGATCGACTGCAACGACAGTCAGCAAAGCGTCGTGAGTTTCCTGCGGTGGAATCGCGAGCGTGATCGGCCCCTCGTCTGCGTGTGCAACTTCACGCCGGTGCCGCGCCACAACTACCGCGTGGGCGTCCCGTACGCTGGCGCATGGCAGGAGGCGTTGAACAGCGACGCCCCGCTGTACGGCGGCAGTGGGCAGGGCAATCTGGGGCAGGCGGAGACGGTGCCCGTGCCGATGCACGGGCACGGTCAGTCCCTCACGATTACGGTGCCGCCCCTCGGCGCGGTCCTGTTCCGCCGGGCCCCGCGTTGACCGACGCGGTGCGACAGCGGCAGGTGCGGACCGGGGGGTGCCCGTGAGTGGGCCGTCGGCGCTGGCCCGTCTGGCCGAGCGATGCGGCATCCGGCTGGACTATCACGACATCTGGGGCTCGGTCCACCGGGTGTCCGATGCGACCTGCCGTGGGCTGCTCGCGAGCATGGGCGAGGCCGCGGGCTCGGAGGAGGAGGCGGCGGCATCGCTCGAGCGGCTCGACGCCGCCGAGTGGCTCCGCGTCACGCCGCCGGTGCTGGTGGTGCGCGAGCCGCTGGCCGCCGTGACCGTGCCCCTCGCGGTGCCGGTTGCGCGTCTCGCGACGCCGCTCACGTGGACGCTGGGGCTGGAAGACGGCACGAAGCACGCCGGCACCGTGGCGCCCGACGCGCTCCCCGTCACGCAGCGCGGGCATGCCGACGGCGAGGAGATCGTCCGGCTGGCGTGGCAGCTTCCGCTCGTCCCGCCGCAAGGGTATCACGTGCTGCACGTGCACCCGGGCGAGAACGACGCGGACGCGGGATTCCGCACGACCGTGATCGTGGCGCCGGCCGCGTGTTTCCCGCTCGGTGCGTCCGGCGGGCCGCCGCGCGTCTGGGGTCCCGCAGTCCAGCTCTATGCCGTGCGCTCGCGACGCAGTTGGGGGATCGGGGATTTCACCGATCTGGCCGCTGTCGTGGACCTCTGCGTGGCCCGCGGCGCCGCCCTGGTCGGCGTGAGCCCGCTGCACGCGCTGTTCCCCGGCGAGCCGCGGCACGCCAGCCCGTACAGCGCGTCGAGTCGCGCGTTCTGGAACCCGCTGCACCTCGACGTCGAGGCGACACCGGAATTCGCCGAGTGTACCGCCGTGCAAGCCGACGTGGCGTCGGAGGGGTTTCGCGCGCGACTCGCGGCGGTGCGCGCCGCCGACGAGATCGACTATGCGGCCGTCGCCGCCCTGAAACAGCCGGTGCTGGAGGCGTTGTACCGGCATTTTCGCGAGCGGCAACTGACCAGCGGGGCGGAGCGGGCGGCGGCGTTCGATCGGTTTCGCGTCGAGCGGGGACCGGCGTTGCGGCGCTACGCCGTGTTCGAGGCGCTGGCCGAGCACTTCCGGTCGCAGGATCCACCCGTCCGGTCGTGGCCGGAGTGGCCCGATGCCTACCAGGATCCGGAGGGGCCGGCCGTCACGGCGTTCGCGGCGAGCCGGCGGAACCGAGTGGAGTTCTACGAGTGGTTGCAGTGGCAATGCGGCCTGCAGCTCGGCGCCGCCGCGCGCCGCGCCCGGGAGCGGGGGGCGACGGTCGGGCTGTACCTCGACGTCGCCGTGAGCGTGGATCAAGCGGGGTTCGACGCGTGGGCCGGCCGAGGGCTGTTTGCCCGGGGGGCCAGCCTGGGCGCGCCCCCCGACGACTTCAACCTCGACGGCCAGGATTGGGGGCTGTCGCCCATGGTGCCAGGGCGACTGCGGGACACCGCCTACGCGCCCGTCATCGAAGCGTTGCGCGCCAACATGCGCCACGCGGGAGCCGTACGGCTCGATCACGTCATGGCGCTCCAGCGCACGTTCTGGATCCCGGCTGGCGGCAGTGCGCGGGACGGCGCCTACGTGCAGTACCCCTTCGCGGACCTGCTCGGGGTGCTGGCGTTGGAGAGCCGTCGGAACGCGTGCGCGGTCGTCGGCGAGGATCTCGGGACCGTTCCCGATGAGGTGCGGGCCGAGTTAGCCGCGCTGGGGGTGCTGTCGTATCGGTTGTTCTACTTCAGTCGTGATGCCGACGGCGCGTTCCTGCCGCCGTCGGCGTATCCGGCTCAGGCGCTCGTGGCCGTGACGACCCACGATCTGCCCACCCTCCCGGGCTGGTGGCTCGGTCGCGATCTGGCCGTTCGGGCCGCCCTCCAGCTGTTCCCGGACGAGGCCCGGCGGCACCGGCAGGAGGCCGCCCGCCCGGATGACCGCGCGCGCGCCCTGGCCGCGCTGACCGGGGAGGGCTTGGCGCCGGCGGGCGTCGATCCGAGCACCGCCGACGGGGTTCCCCCCGAGCTCGTGGTGGCGATCTACCGCTTCCTGGCGCGGTGTCCCGCACAGGTGCTCACGGTCCAACTCGAAGACGTCCTGGGACAGGTCGATCAGGTGAACGTACCGGGGACCGTCGAGCAGTACCCCAACTGGCGGCGACGGCTCCCGGCGGACCTGGAAACCCTGGAAACCGATCCGCGTTTGGAAGGTGTGATAGCGGGCGTGCGGCGCGAACGGCCCACGCCGACGCCCTGACAGGAGAGCGAGGTCTCAATGGCAAGGACGGAGCTTGCCACCCTCGGCGGTGGCTGCTTCTGGTGTCTGGAAGCGGTGTTCGACGAGCTCCAGGGGGTCGTGGCGACCAAGTCCGGCTATGCCGGCGGCCACGTCCCCAACCCGTCGTACGAGTTCGTCTGTACTGGGACGACCGGGCACGCGGAGGTCGTACAGGTCACGTTCGATCCGGACGTGATCTCCTACCGCGAGCTGCTCGACGTCTTCTTCACGATCCACGACCCCACGACGGTCGACCGCCAGGGGGCCGACTTCGGGTCGCAATACCGGTCGGTCATCTTCACGCATTCGTCCGAGCAACGGGCGGTGGCCGAAGGTGTCCTTGCCGAGCTCGGGACCGGGGAGCTGTGGGACGACCCCATCGTGACCCAGGTGGCCCCGTTGGACGTGTTCTATCCGGCAGATCCCTCCCACGACGACTACTTTCGGCGGAACCCCGCGCGGGGATACTGTCAGGTCGTCGTCGCGCCGAAGGTCGCCAAGGCCCGCAAGGTGTTCGTCGACAAACTGAAGCGCTGAGGGCCGCCGTCGCGACTCCTCTAGCGCGCGGCTGGCATCCTCCGGGAGCAGGGTAGGCTCTGACAGATGGCACCCGGCATTCGGAACCCCCACGCGGTCAGCGGCGCGGACGCGATCCGCGCCGGCTTCGATCGTTACCACGAGACGTTCCTCGCGATCACGCGCCGGGGGAAACCGCGCTTCGAGCGGCGTGATTGGCAGGGTTCGCTCATGGATGCCCGCGAGCGGCTGGACCTCTACGAGCGCGTGGTGGGTGAGGTCGTGACGCATGTGCGACGCGCGCTGGGGGACCGGGAGCGGGAGGAGCCGCTGTGGGGCGCCGTGCGCACGGTCTACTCGGAGCGCGTCGCCGGGCATCCCGCCGGTGAGGTCGCCGAGACGTTCTTCAACTCCGTGACGCGGCGGATCTTCCGCACGGTCGGCGTCAACCCGGCGGTCGAATACCTCGATTATCTCTTCGAGCGCGTGCCCTCCCCGCTTGCCCTGCACCCCATCCGGACGTATCGCGTCGATCCTGATGCAGAGGCGACCGTGCACCGGATGCTGGACGACTGCCGGTTCGCGGCGGCGTTCGCCGATCTTCCGGGGGATGCCCGCCGCGTGGCCGCCGAGGTCGCGCGGGCCTGGGCCGCCGGCCAAGCGCCGATCACGATCGAGCATTTCGACGTGCTCGAGTCCGTGTTCTACCGACGAAAGGGCGCGTACCTCGTTGGCCGCGCGCGCGGCGCCAACCGCATCATGCCGCTCGTGCTGGCCCTGGTGCACGGTTCACGCGGGATCGTCGTGGACGCGGTGCTTTGCGCCGAGGCGGACGTGAGCGTCGTGTTCAGCTTCACGCGGTCGTACTTCCACGCCGATGTCGCCCAGCCCGCCGAGACGATCGAGTTCCTGCGATCCGTCATGCCCGTCAAGCCCGTCGGCGAGCTGTACAGCGCGCTGGGCTACAACAAGCACGGCAAGACCGAGTTCTACCGTGAGCTGCAGCGGCACCTGCGGCGCAACGACGAGCGATTCGAAATCGCCCCCGGGTCTCCCGGACTCGTGATGGCGGTCTTCACCCTCCCGTCGTTCGACGCGGTGTTCAAAGTGATCCGTGACACTTTTGGCGCGCCGAAGCAGACAACCCCGGGTGAGGTGAAACGACGCTATGAGATGGTGTTCTCGCACGATCGGGCGGGCCGACTGGTCGACGCCCAGAGCTTCGAGGGGCTGTCCTTTCCCAAGGCGCGCTTTGGCCGCGCGCTACTCACCGAGCTGCTGGACACGGCGTCGCGCACCGTGCGCGAAGACGGCGATGCCATCGTCATCGACCATGTGTACACCGAACGACGGGTACGCCCGCTCGATCTCTACCTCCAGGACGCCGAGGAGCCCGACGCCCTGCGGGTCGTGCTCGACTACGGGCAGTCCATCCGCGATCTCGCCGCGACCAACGTGTTTCCGGGCGATTTCCTGCTCAAGAACTTCGGCGTGACCCGCCACGGCCGGGTCGTCTTCTACGATTACGACGAGCTGCGGCTGCTGACGGAGTGTCAATTCCGCGACGTCCCGCCGCCGCGCTATCCGGAAGACGAGCTCTCCGACGAGCCCTGGTATCACGTGGGGCCGGACGACGTGTTCCCCGCCGAGTTGGGACGCTTCATTCCCTTTGCCGGCCCGTTGCGCAAAGCGTTTCTCCGGGCGCACGACACCCTGTATACGACGGCCTTCTGGCACGACCTCCAAGCGCGGCTCGTTGCCGGGGAGATCGTGGATATCTACCCCTATCGGCAGGCGGTGCCCCCGCGCTAGGCCGTCTGGTCGAACTGCTCCTCTTCGGTCGAGCCATGCATGGCCAGCACGGAGGAACGGCCCTGCGTGACGGTCGTGGTGATATCGTCGAAGTACCCGGCGCCGACGAACTGCTGGTGCTTGACGGCCTCATACCCCTGCGATTCGGCGGCGAACTCCCGTTCCTGCAAGGCGGAGTAGGCGGCCATCCCCCGCTCGCGGTAGGCGTGAGCCAACTCGAACATCCCGTAGTTCAACGCGTGGAAGCCCGAGAGCGTGACGAACTGGAACTTGTACCCCAGGGCGCCGAGATCCTTCTGAAAGCTCGCGATCTGGGCGTCCGACAGATGGCGCTTCCAGTTGAACGACGGTGAGCAGTTGTACGATAGAAGCTTGCCGGGGAACTTCGCGTGGATCGCCGCTGCGAACTGCCGGGCTTCGTCGAGATCCGGCCGGGAGGTTTCGAACCAGAGCAGATCGGCGTACGGCGCGTAGGCGAGCCCGCGCGCGATGGCCTGCTCGATCCCGCTCCGCACGTGGTCGAAGCCCTCCGGCGTGCGCTCGCCCGTGAGGAACGGCCGGTCGTAGGGGTCGATGTCGTTCGCGAGGATCGTGGCACTGAGCGCGTCCGTGCGGGCGATCAGCACGGTGTCCACCCCCGCGACATCCGCCGCAAGCCGTGCGGACACCAGCTTGTTGATGAACTCGCTGGTCGGTACCAGGACCTTGCCACCGAGGTGCCCGCACTTCTTGAGCGAGGCGAGCTGGTCTTCGAGATGCACGCCCGCCGCCCCGGCTTCGATCAGGTGCTTCATCAATTCGAACGCGTTGAGCAGCCCCCCAAAGCCCGCTTCGGCGTCCGCGACGATCGGGACCACCCATTCGATGGTGTGCTCGCCCCGCTGGTGATGCACCTGATCGGCCCGCAGCAGGGCGTTGTTGAGCCGCCGGACCAGCGCGGGAGCGCCGTCGGCGGGATACAGACTCTGGTCGGGGTAGACCTCCCCGATCGTGTTGGCGTCGCCGGCGACCTGCCAGCCGGAGAGGTAGATGGCCTGGAGGCCGGCCTGGACCTCCTGGATTGCCTGGTTCCCGGTCACGGCACTCAGGACGGCCACATAGGGTTCGTCGTGCAGCACCTGCCACAGGCGTGCGGCACCGCGGCGGGCCAGAGTATGATCGATCTGGACAGTGCCCCGCAGCCGCCAGACGTCCTCGGCTGAGTACGGGCGCGTGATGCCCTTCCACCGCGGATCGGATGTCCACCGCCGTTCCAACTCGGTCACAAACGCACGCTTCGGCATGGTCGTAGGCTCCATACGGTCAGTCGATGTGGTCGTAGGCCACCAGGGTCAGCCACTCGGGGCAATCCGGGGCCGTCATGAGCTGCTCGAACAGCGTGGCGGCCAGCGGGAACTGGGTCTTGGCATACCCGCGGCCGAGCTCCGCCTTGAGACTCCCCAGCACGTCCCGGACCGTGGCGCGGACCAACGCGGCGTTGACCGCCCGGCCATCGTCGAGCGGCACCCGATGCCGCATCCACTGCCAGACCTGCGTACGGGAGATTTCGGAGGTCGCCGCATCCTCCATGAGATCGTAGATCGGCACGCAGCCACTGCCGCGGAGCCAGGCCTCCAGGTAGCGGACGCCGACATCCACGTTGTGTCGCAATCCAGCGGCCGTGACCGTCCCGTCCGGAACGGCGAGCAGGTCGGCCGGCGCGATTCGCACCTCGGCGCGAGTCCGGTCGATCTGGTTGGGCTGCGGCATGTGCTCGTCGAAGATCGCCTTGGCGATGGGGACGAGCCCGGGGTGCGCTACCCAGGTGCCGTCGTGGCCCGCTCGGACTTCGCGCAGCTTGTCCTGGCGCACCTTCTCGATCGCCCGTGCGTTGGCGGTGGAATCGCCCTTGATGGGGATCTGGGCGGCCATACCGCCCATGGCGTGGATGCGCCGTCGGTGGCAGGTCTGGATCAGGAGGTCGACATACGAACTCAGGAAGTGCCGGTTCATGGTGACCTGGTCGCGATCGGGCAGGACGAAGGCCTCCCGATCCGCGAAGGTCTTGATGAAGCTGAAGATGTAGTCCCACCGACCGCAGTTGAGCCCGGCGGAGTGGTCGCGCAGCTCCCACAGAATCTCGTGCATCTGGAAGGACGCCAGGATGTTCTCGATGAGCACCGTGGCCCGGATGCTCCCCCGCGGTACGCCGACCGCGTCCTGCGCGAAGACGAAGACGTCGTTCCACAGGCGGGCCTCGGCCGCGTGCTCGAGCTTCGGCAGGTAGAAGTACGGGCCCGACCCCCGCTCGAGCTGCTCCTGCGCATTGTGGAAGAAGAACAACCCGAAGTCGAACAGGGAGCCAGAGATGGGATCGCCGTCCACGAGGCAGTGGCGCTCGAGCAGGTGCCACCCGCGCGGCCGCACGAACAGCACGGCGGTCGTCGGGTTGAGCGCATAGCGCTTGCCCTGGGGGTTGGTGAACGTGATCGTGCGGCGGACCGCGTCACGCAGGTTGATCTGCCCATCGACGTTGTTGGCCCACGTGGGGCTGTTGGCGTCCTCGAAGTCCGCCATGTACACCGACGCGCCGGAGTTGAGGGCGTTGATCACCATCTTGCGATCCACCGGACCCGTGATCTCGACGCGGCGGTCCTGGAGATCGCGGGGGATGGCGGCGACCGTCCAGTCGCCCTCACGGATCGTCCGCGTGTCCGGGGCGAAATCGGGCATGGCGCCGCCCTTGATCGCAGCCCGGGCCGCCGCGCGCCGCTCCAACAGATCGCGGCGACGGGGCTCGAACTCGCGGTGCAGCTCGGTCAGAAATCGCAGGGCCGGCGTGCTCAGCACTTTCGCCTGGGGGCCGGTTGGCGGGGTCGTGAGCCGCAGACCGGACGCCGGCGCGGGGCGCGTCGGGCGCGGGCGTCGCGGGGCGCGTTTCTTCGTGCTCATGGGAGTTGTCCTCGGAGACGATGCGCCGAACTATACGGAGCGTCACCAAACGGCGGCAACGGCGGGCGCGGCCACGGGGCGCGGAGCGCCCGTGTTGCGCTGCCCGGTCCCTCGCGCCGGCAATCGGTGTCACCCGTCACGGGTTTCCCGACGCGCCGTCGCTAACGTATACTACGAGGTTACGGAACTCTTGGAGATCGTATGGAGACGGCATGCGGCGTGCTCGACTGATCGACCGCCTCCGCTACCTGGGGCCGGCGTCCGTGTCGGTGGGGCTCCTCGTAGCCTGCGCGTCCCGCGCTCCGGTGCAACAACCCCCCGAACCGATCCTCATGGCGCCGGACACGATCGTGCTGGTGGATACCGTCGTGCAGACGGCGGAAACGCGGGAACTGCAGCGCCGGGTGGCGGCACTCGACCTCCAGATTCTCGAGAAGGACGCGCAGATCGCCGGCCTCGAGCGGCGGCTGGAGGAGGCCATTCGGGAGGTCGTCCGGTCCATGGCCCGTGCCCAGTCCCTGGCCACGCGCGCCGAAGCCGCGGCGGCCCTAGCAGAAGCCGAGGTGGCCGTGCAAGCCATGCAGGGGCGGGATCCGGCGGGAGCCACGCAGGCGAGGCGCATGTTGGCGCTCGGTCAAACCGAGTTCACCGATCGGAACTACGGCGGCGCCGTCTACCTGGCGGCGCAGGTGAAGGACGCCGCCCGCGATCCGCGCGCCGGTGCCGCACCCAGTGTGGCGCAGCCGGGCGAGGTGAAGTTCGCCGTGCCGGTTCCGCTGGTCGTGGGTACGCGCAGCAACGTGCGCGACGGGCCCGGCATCAACTTCACGGTAGTGGCGACGCTCGAAAAGGGCGCGGCTGTGACGGGGCTTGCCCACGCAGGGGAGTGGGTGCGGATCCGCGATGGGCAGGGGCGCGACGGGTGGATCTTCCGGGCACTCCTGGAGGGCCAACCGCCCAGCCGGTAGCAGGAAACCGGGCGGTCAGGCCTTCTTCACGGCGCGCCTTGGGCCGCGCTTGGCGGCCACGACACGGTTCCGACCCTGCTGTTTCGCGGCGTAGAGCGCTTCGTCTGCTGCCGAGATGACCGCTTCCGGGTTCGTGCCGTGGATCGGGAACTCGGCGACGCCAACGCTCGTGGTTACCGGCCGCCGCTCGGGATCGCCCGCGAAGCCGGTCTGCACGCGTTCGCGGATGCGCTCGGCTACCCGCACGGCCTCCTCGAGGTCCGTCTCGGGGAGCATGACGAGAAACTCCTCGCCCCCGTATCGCGCCGGATAATCCACCTCCCGAATGCACTCGCGCAGCAGGGCGGCGATTCCGGTGAGGACGTCGTCGCCGGCAAGGTGCCCGCAGGAATCGTTGTACTGCTTGAAGTGGTCCACATCCAGCATTACGACGGCGTAGGAGTACTCATGCCGGCGGGCTCGCAGGGTCTCCTTGTCGAGCGTCTGCATGAGATGCCGGCGGTTGTACAGCCCGGTGAGGCCGTCGGTGATCGAAAGCCGTTCGAGCTCGGCGTTCTGCCGGCGCAACAGCTCCGCACGCTCGTCCAGCTCGTGCTTGTTCTCGCGCAGCCGTTCGACCATGCCGTTGAAGATCTCCGTGAGATACGACAGCTCGCCGCCCCCCACGACGGGCAGGTCCACGCCGAGGTTGCCATCGGCGACCTGCCCGGCGCCCTGCGTGAGCCGGGTCAGCGGCCGGACGATGAGCAAGCCGAGCAGGTAGGCCAACAGACCGACCCCCACGAGCAGGGCCGCGACCGTGAGCATCGTGATCGAGCGGAGCCGATGGATCGGGGCGTAGGCGTCGCGCTCGGGGAGCTCCGCGATGACCGACCAGCCAAGCTGCGGGGCCGCCGACATGGCCCCGAGGACGGGTTCGCCGCCCAGCCCCTCGTAGCTGGCGACGGTGCCGTCGCCGGTCTGGAGCTGCTCGAGGATCGCTTCGGGGACGACGTGCCCGCGGAGTTCGCCCCGCAACCCCACGTCGGTCGTGATGAGCAGGCCGCTGGGCTGCGTCAGCAGCATCGTGCCGGTCCCCGTCGGCGCGGCCCCCGCCAGGATGCGCTCGACGGACCCGAGGCTGACCGTGGTCGTGAGCGCACCAACGACCCGACCCCCGCCGGCCGCCACGGGCACCGCGAGGGCGACGATCGGGCGGCCGAGCGTGGAATCCCAGACCGGGCGACCGAGCACCGGTTTGTCCTGGCGGATGTCGGCGAGCCACTCGTCCGGCAGCTGATGGGGGGTGGCGGCCGTCGTCGCCACGAGCCGGCCATCCACGGACCACGCCTGGAGTTCGCCGTAGTCGTCGACCTTGGCCTTCACCGAGCGCAGGTAATCGGTCAGGCGCCCCGCCGCGCCGCGCCCGCGATCCAGGATCTCACTGACCTCGTAGGAGGCGCCGAACACCCGCAGTTCGTAGATCCGATCCTTGAGCCACAGATCCGTCTCGCGCGCGGCCTGCCGACTGGCACGCTGCAGGCCCTCCACGATCTTCTCCGTCAGCGCCGCCCGATTTTGCGTGTAGGAGAGCCAGGCGGTGGTCGCGGAGGGGATCAGCGTAGCCAGCAGCGCAAAGGCCACGATCTTGTGCTTGATGCGGTCGAGCCGCATCGGGCGCAAGACCCTGGCGACGGAATGCTCGAATGAGGTGATACGCATGGGTCCGGAGGCCCTCTCCGCTTCCGACCGGTGTTCCCTAGGATAGCATGCCCAGGGAGCCCGAGGCCAGTGGCGCTCCGGGGGTGGGAATCGCTAGGGTTTTCCGAGCCGCGCGGCCGGGTGGAAGCGGCGTTCCACCCACTCGGCGCCGGCGAGGGCCAGGAGGCCGAGCGCCGCGATCATCGCGCTGGCGACGCCGAAGCGGACCTGCAGCATGTCGGCCAGCGTCGCTGGGCCCAGCGGGGTCGCCGTGTAGAAGTCCGCCACCAGCGGGAAGACCTCGCCGAAGACGTAGACCCCGGTCACCATGCCCGCGACGAGCATCAGCGCATCGAGCCTGCCCGAGGCGAACCCCACACAGCCCGTGCCCGGACAGTAGCCGCCGATCACAAAGCCGGCACCGAACACCAGGCCGCCGGCGAGCTGGGGGAGGAGAAACGTCGCCGGCAACTCGATGCGGCCGAGGTCCACCGCGCCGACGCCCTTCTGGTTTGCGTGGGCCGTCTTCCGACCTGACACCCGCATCACGCGCTGACCTGATAGACAACCGCGGTCGCCCCTGGGTACCTTGCAACCTTCGTGACACGGCGCGCCGGAGACCGGAGCCGAACGTGCTTCGGAGGAGGGCGCGGTTTTCCTGGATGGGGCAATGCAGCTCAGGCAATCAGTCGCGGCCAGTGTGGTGCTTGTGGTGGCCGCGTGTGCAGGGGAGTCGAACCCGGCGCTCAATACGCTCGCGGACAGCGCGAGCTATGCGGTGGGGATGAACATGGGGGCCTCGTTGCGCGAGGTGCGGGACGAGATCGCGCTCGACGCACTGGTGCAGGGGCTCCGCGACATGACCGAGGGGCGGACGACCCGGCTCAGCGAACAGGCCGCCGGGCGTGTCCTGCAGACGTTCGCGGCCCAGGTCCAGCAGCGACAGTCGGAGGGACGGATGGCGCAGGCCGACAGCAACCGGCAGAAGGGTGACGCGTATCGAGCCGAGAACGGGAAGCGGGCCGGCGTACAGACCACGGCGAGCGGTCTGCAGTACGAGGTGCTCACGGCCGGGAGCGGGGCGAAGCCCAAGGCCACCGACCGGGTGCGGGTGCAGTATCGCGGGACGCTCGTCGACGGCACGCAGTTCGACGCCACCGATGCCGGCGAGCCCGTGACCTTCCCGCTGAATCAGGTGATCCCCGGGTGGACGGAGGGCATGCAGCTCATGCCGGTCGGGAGCAAGTACCGCTTCGTGGTGCCCCCGGCTCTGGGGTACGGCGCCGGCGGTTACCCGCCGGACATCGGGCCGGAGATGACCCTGGTTTTCGAAGTGGAGCTGGTCGGTATCGAGCGGTGACGGCGTGGGCGGGGTGGGGCGCCCCGGCGCTCCCCCCGCCCGCTCACGCCGTGGCGGCGTGGACGGCGGCGAGGATCTCCTCGTCCGTGAGTAACCGCTCGGACTGCTTGGCGGCGGCGAGCACGGCCTGCACGACATCGGGCGTCGCGGGGAGGTCGCGTTTCGTGAGGTAGTACACGACGTTCGAGGCGCCGGACATGTGCCCGATCTCGATCTCCTGCTCGCGCCCCACCCAACTGGCGGGCACCCCGCTGTAGACGCGGTCGGCGAGCCACGCCGCCCCCTTCTTCTGGGCCTTGATGACGGCGGCCGCGTGAACCCCCGTCGCCGTGCGGAACGCATCCCGCCCGACAATCGGGGTATTCACGGGAATCGGGACCCCCACGGCCCGGGACACCGCCGCCACGTAGTCCGGCAGGCACGTGAGGTCGTCGTTGCGCCAGCCGAACAGCTTCAGGTTGACGAGCAGCTGCTCCATGGGCGTGTTCCCCACCCGCTCGCCTACGCCCAGGGCGGTGCCGTGCACGCGGGTCGCGCCCGCTTCCAGCGCCGCCACCGTGTTCGCAATGTCCAGCCCGCGGTCGCGGTGGCCGTGCCAGTCGATGCCGACACGGTCGGCCACACCGAGCTCGCTGAGCACCCGCCGCGTCCAGGTCACGAGGTTGGACACGCCGCGGGGCACCGCGGCGCCCACCGTGTCGCATAGGCAGAGGCGCTTGGCGCCCGCGTCGATCGCGGCGGTGAACAGGACGCGTAGATCTTCCGGCGCGGCGCGGATCGTGTCCTCGGTGACGTACATGACGTCGAGCCCCTCGGCCACGGCGAACTCGACCGCCTCACGGCTGTGCCGCAGGATCCGCGCGAGGTCCCACTCCTCGGCGTACTGTCGGATGGGGCTGCTGCCGATGAAGACGCACGCCTCGATCGGCACGCCTGTCTTCTGCACGACGTCGGCGATTGGCTGGATGTCCACGATCATGGTCCGCGCCGCGCAGTTGGCCCGAATCCGGAGTCCGTGATCGGCGATCTCGCGGCAGAGCCGCTCGACGGCCTCGCGCTGGCGCGGCCCCGACCCGGGAAGCCCGATATCCGCCGTCTCGATCCCGAGGGCGTTCATCAGGTGCAGGATCTCGACCTTGAGCGCGAGGGGCGGATCGGTCACGGAGGGGCTCTGCAACCCGTCACGCAACGTCTCGTCATCGAGCATGGCCACCTGGGGGCGCGGCGGGACCTCCGACCCGACCGCGGCCCAGTCGTAGATCAGTTGCTCTTCTGCAGGCAGGTGCGGCATGGAGCGATCAGCCGGCGGCGGCCGCGCGCCCGAACTCTCGCGCGCGGTCCAGCAACTTCGTGGCGGTCTGCTCGTCTCCCCGGGTGCGGTGAATCATCGCTAGGTGATAGACGCTGCTCACCTCCCCCACCCCCTCGTCCATGCTGCTCCGGAACTCGCGCGCGGCGGCGTCCGGATCCTGGCGGCGCTCGTGGATCACGCCGATGTGGTACCGCGCCATCAGGTACTCCGGCGTGAGGGTGGTACAGCGCTCAAAATGCTCCAGCGCCTGTTCCAGCTCGCCCGCGTGGAACAGCGCGATGGCCAGGCGGTAGTGCGCCGCGTTGTAGCGCGGGTCGATCTCCAGACACCGACGGAACGCCTGGATGGCGCCCGGCATGTTACCGCGGTGATAATGGGCGACTCCGAGATCGTAGGAGCACACGACGAACGAGGGGGCGAGTCGCAGGGCCTCCTCGTACCGCTCGATGGCCCGGTCGAGCGTGCCCTGGTGGAAGTAGACGGTGCCCAGCAGGTGGTGCGCGAGGGCCGAGTCGGGCTGTGCCTCGACGAGGCGCTCCAACTCGCGCCGCGCCTCTCGATCGCGGCCCTCGGTCTCCAGCGTCAGGGGAAGCAGCAGGCGGCGATCCACCCAGGCATCCCGAAGAAACATGCCGCATTCGGCACAGAACTTATCGGTCTGCGCGGCCTCGCGGCCGCAGCGGGAACAGCGCATCGGTCTCATCTCCTCTCCGGTCGACGACCGGTGTCCGGCTGGGTGTGTCTAAGATGCTGCGGCGGGACGGGCGGTGGCAACGGCACTGCCGCGCCCCGGCGTGAGCGGTCGCGTGTGCGCGGATATTGTGATATTGCTTCATCCCCATGCCGACGTGTGCGCCACCGAGGAGCGGTGGATTCCGTGACACCTGAGGTCCCACCCGACCGTCCGCCGATCGTCGCCGCCAAACCGCCGGCGGCACGTCGGAGGGCGGGCGCGGTGCTGCGGGCGGTCGCGGGGCCCGTGCCTGCCCTGACCGCCGCCTGGGTGGCGGCGGTGGCGCTGGCGGTTACCCAAGAGCCCTTTCGCGCGCTGTATGTGGTGCTGGGATTGCTCGGGGCGTTCGTCGCGGGCCTGGTGGGGGTGGGCGGGGCCATCCTCATGTTTCCTCTGCTGCTGTATGTGCCGCCGCTGGCCGGGCTCACGCCGCTGGCGGTTCACACCGTGGCCGGCGTGACGATGATCCAGGTCGCGGCCGCCGGACTCGCCGGGTTCCTGGGTCACTTGCACCACGGAGCGGTTCGCGGAGCCATCGTGGCCACGTTGGGCAGTGCCATGGTGGCGGGGTCGCTCGCGGGCGCGCTCCTCTCGAGCCGGGTGTCGGCTCCGGCGCTCACCGGCGTGTTTGCCTCCCTCGCCCTGGTGGCCGCGATCCTGATGTTCCTCCCCGCCCGCTGGATGCCGCGCGAAATCGATGCTGCGGAGATTCGGTTCAACATGCCGCTCGCGGTGGCCAGCGGGCTCGTTGTGGGCGTGCTCGTCGGACTGGTCGGTGCCGGCGGTGGATTCCTGCTGATTCCGTTGATGCTGTTCCTGCTGCGGATTCCGATGCGGGCCGCGGTGGGGGCGGCCCTGGGGATCGTCTTGCTGTCCGGGCTCGCCGGGGCCGCCGGGAAGATCGCGACCGGTCAGGTCGACTGGCTCCTCGCGCTCGCCCTGGTGGCCGGCGCCCTGCCGGGCGCCTGGGCCGGCGCGTCGGTCAGTCGCCGCACTCGCCCCCGCGTGCTCGGGCTCATCCTCGGTGGGGTGATCGCGGCGGTCGCCGTCAAGATGTGGTGGGAGATCCTCGGACCCTGACGTTCACCCGGTTGCTCGGCACGAGTTCCTCGATACCTTTCTAGGCGTCCGGCGCAGCATCTCCTCGGCAACGATTCACCGACGCGGGTGACGTGGCGAAAGTCTCTGAGCTCAAGGAGCGCGCACGCGCGCTGGAGCAGCAAGGCGCCCAGGACAAGGCACTCGCCGTCTATCGCCACATCCTGACGCACCTGGAGCGGACGCCCGCGATCCGCGACGAGCTGGCGCTCTACGTCAAGGTCGGTGACCTCTCCCTCAAGCTGGGCGATACCACAACGGCGATTGCGATGTACGAGGAGGCGGCCGACCACTACGCCCGTGCCGGCTCGGACCAGCGCGTCATCGCGCTGTGTGTCAAGCTGCTGCGCGTGGCGCCAGGCCGTTGGGATGCGTTCCGCGTGTCGGTCGAGCGCCTGCTCGAGCACGGACACGTGCACGCCGCCCATGCGGTGCTGACCGACTACGCGCGCCGCGCCAAGCTGCCCCATCTGGTCGTTGGGCTCCAGCCGTATGCGGGCCGTCCCGACGCCGAGGTCCGGGCTGGGGTCACGGCGATGCTGGCGGAGCTGGACCAAACGCCGCCGGCCGAGTCGCCGGACGAGCGCGCGGCCGCGGGGCCCGACGATGTGCTGGAGGTGACCCGCGACGTGTCGCCCGGCTCGGCGAGCATCCCGACCCCGCCGGCCTCGCGCGCCCTGCCCGAGCGGCTGCCCGCACCGCCGCCGGTACCCCCGAACGTGCACGCACCACCCCCGGTTCCCCCCAAGGTGCCCACGCCGCCACCTGCCCTGGCCCAACCCAGCCCGCTGCCGCCCCGGGGGCCGCAGGTCGGACCCCCGCCGCGGCAGCGGGTCGCACCGCCGCCGACGCCCCGCGTCGAGCGTCCACCGGCCCCGCGTGCCGCAACACCGCCTGCGCCGCGCCCGGCGCACCCGGCGCCCCCGCGGACGCGTCAGGAAAGCCGTGCCGCGGTGGGGAAAGTGTTCTTGACCGCGGACCGGCGCCGGCGCGATCGACGCCCCGCGATTGCGGTAGCGGCGGTGGTGGTCATCACGGGGGCGGCGGTCGCCGCGTACATGCTCGGCCTCCCGCCGTTCGGGAGCCGCGGGGAATCCGCGCAAGGGGGCCAGCCGCCTCCGCGTCCCGTGCCTCGGGCATCGGCACCGGCTGATTCCCTCCGTGCCGAGACCGACACCGCGTTGGTGCCCACGAACACGCTGAGAACCCTGGCGCAGCCGGAAACGGCGCTGGCGGCCGTTCCGGCCCCGCCCCCGGTGACTCCCCCGGGCGCGGGCGAGACGGGGCGCGCGGCACCCGACCCCGCGGCCGACCGCACCGCGCCATCGCTCCCCAGGGGCGCCATGATCATCAGTGGCTTGCCGATCGTTTCCGTGACGCAGGTTCCCGCCGGTGGTCGGCCCGCGTTCCGCATCGTCCAGCGACTTCCTTCCGGCGAAACAGTCGCGCTCAGCGCACTGCCGCTCGCCGCCGGCACCGACACGACCGGAGTCGGTCAGCCCGAGGTGACGGCGGCGACCGCCGACACGAGCGCCGGCAGGGTTCGCTTCTGGAGCTACCTCGTGAACGCGCGCGGGCGCGTCGAGCCTGACACCCTCGAGGCGCTGCTCCGCCGCCTCGTGCGAGCCGAAGCCCGCTAGCCCGCTCCGCCGCGCACGCCCGCGCGGCCACCTTCGCCGACGTTATCTTCCCGACCCCGCGTCGATGGACGCCGCGGGAGGTCCGGAGGTTCCCGTGATTCGCTCGTCCGTCCTGGTCCCAGCGCTGGCCACACTCGGCCTCATCGCCGCCTGCGGGCCGTCGGACCGCGCGGATCTGCCGTTCGTCCGCGATATCCACTCCTACGCGCGCCCCGAGATCGCGCGCGTTACCCATGTGGCGCTCGACCTGCGCGCCGACTTCGAGCGGCGGCAACTGTCGGGCAGCGCGACGCTAACGCTCGACCGCGCGCGCGACGCCGCGGAGGTGGTGCTCGACACCCGAGACCTCGCGATCGAAGCCGTCACGGACACGGCGGGCTCGGCACTCGAGTTCGTCCTCGGGACGCCCGATTCGATTCTCGGCCGCCCGCTGCGCGTCTCCCTGCCGCGCGACGTGACGGTGATCACGATCCGCTATGCCACCAGCCCCGACGCCCCCGCGTTGCAGTGGCTCGACCCGGCGCAGACGGCGGGCGGGCAGCAGCCGTACTTGTTCTCGCAGGGCCAGGCCATCCTGACCCGCACGTGGGTGCCCACGCAGGACAGCCCCGGCATCCGCCAGACGTACGCCGCGCGCCTCGTCGTGCCGGACGGGCTGCGGGCCGTCATGAGCGCCGAAATGCTCACACCAGACGGAACGGCCGTCCCCGGCGGCCGGGCGTTCGCGTTCCGGATGCCCGAGCCCATCCCGCCATACCTCTTCGCCCTCGCGATCGGCGACATCGCGTTTCGTGCGACCGGACCGCGGACGGGCGTCTACGCCGAGCCCGCCGTCGTGGAGCAGGCGGCGGCCGAATTCGCCGATCTGGAACGGATGGTCGAGGCGACGGAAGCGCTGTACGGTCCCTATCGCTGGGGGCGCTACGACGTGCTGGTGCTGCCCCCGTCGTTCCCTTTCGGGGGGATGGAGAACCCGCGGCTGACGTTCGCGACCCCCACGATTCTGGCCGGCGACCGCTCACTCGTGGCGCTCATCGCGCATGAACTGGCCCACTCCTGGTCGGGCAACCTCGTGACCAACGCCACGTGGAGCGACTTCTGGCTCAACGAGGGCTTCACGAGTTACCTCGAATTGCGCATCATGGAGGCCGTGTACGGCGCCGAGCGCGCTGCCATGCTCGAAGTGCTCGGCCGCCAGGACCTGGAGACCGCCATCGCGGAGTTCGGCGCCGATTCCAGCCGCACGGTCCTGCACCTGAACCTGCGCGGCCACGATCCAGACGACGCCGCCACGCCCATCGCCTACGACAAGGGAGCGGCGCTGCTGCGGACGATCGAGACGAGCGTGGGGCGCGACCGATTTGATCGGTGGCTCCGGGACTATTTCGCCCGCCACGCCTTTACCTCCATCACCTCCGCCGACTTCCTGCGCGATATCAGGGAGCACCTCATCGCGGGCGATCAAGAGCTCGAGGACCAGCTTCAGCTCGAGCGATGGGTGTATGGGCCGGGACTGCCGGGGAACGCCGTCGTCCCGCACTCCGAGGCCTTTGCGCGGGTGGACGCGCAGGTCACGCGATTCCAGCAGGGATCACCGGCGAGGCAGCTCTCCGCGGGTCGCTGGTCGACCCAGGAATGGCAGCACTTCCTGGGCGCGCTGCTTGCCGATTCACTGACCCGCGAGCAACTGGCCGACCTCGATCGCACGTTCGGCCTCACGCGGTCGGGCAACAGCGAAGTGCTGGTCGCGTGGCTCAGGATCGCGATCGCGCACCGCTACGAACCGGCGCTCCCGGCGCTCGAGCGGTTTCTCACGAGTCAGGGCCGGCGCAAGTTCCTGCGCCCCCTGTACGCGGATCTCATGGCGCGCGCGTGGGGCCAGCCCTTGGCGCGGCAGATCTACCGTGTGGCGCGGCCGCGCTACCACACGGTGAGCACTCGGACGATCGACGCGATCGTGCAGTAGGCAGGCGCGGCGGCGGGACGCGCCCGCCGCGGCCACTGGATCGCTAGCGACGCATCGGCATGTGCGGCGCCATCTCGGGCGTCGGGACCATGATGTGCACGTAGGGTGTGCCCTTCCACATCACCCACGGCCCGCCGTTGTTCGGATCCGTCGAGAGGCCCTCGAGCATCGCGGGATCGGGCACGATCACCATAATGTGCGGGATGTTGCGGTCGATCCATTGATTGTCCGGCGTGGGGCCTTTCGCGTATGGGTCCGTGTTGGATTCGGCTCCGCTGCCGGCCAGCATGTACCCGAAGCCCATCTTCGCGTACGTCGGCTTGGTCTTGGTCATCCACGCGTGGGCCCAGTTTACCCACGGCCCATCCAGGCACATGGGATCGGTGCCCGTGTTCTCGGGCATGTCGGGGAAACAGGTCCAGCCGTTCGTGCCGGGCCGGAGGACCGTGTTGTCCCAGTCCATGATCGTGGCCTGGTCGGTGACCGACGTCGGGGCGGAGCTGAGGGCGCTGGCAAGCTTGGCCTTCTTCGCCGCGTCCTTGGCGGCGTCCTGCGCACGAAGGGCGCCGGCGGTGAGGGTGGCGAGCGTGAGCGTGAGGGCGACGGTGCGGTACATGCTACCTCCTGGTTGGACGTGCCGGCGGGCGCCCGCCCGCCCGAACGCACGGGGACTGCGGATCCAGGTACTCGACAGCGCGATTCAAGATTCCCGACTTGGTGGGCCTGTCAAGCGGCGCCCGTCGATCGGTAGTCCCAGCGCCGCCGACCGACTAGAATTCGTGCGAACGCGCGCGCGCGCATCTCGCGCGAACCCCTTGTCACGCAAATACTTGCCACTCGGTGGCGTTCACCTGTTGAGCCATGGACGACGACGATGACGACCGCAGCCCCCGCCCGAACCGACTTCCTCAAGACCCTTGGCATCGACGACGTGAACCATGGCGGCTTTGGGGGTGAGTGGTTGGGCTCCGGCCCTGAACTCGAGGTGATCACGCCCATCGATGGCTCGCGCATCGCGACCGTCCGGCAGGTGACCGAGGCCGAGTACGATCGCATCGTCGAGCGTGCCCACGCCGCATTCCTGGAGTGGCGCAGAGTCCCGGCGCCGGTGCGCGGCGACGTCATCCGCCGGCTCGGCAACCGCCTGCGCGAGGTGAAGACCGAGCTGGGCCAGCTGGTGACGCTCGAAATGGGGAAGAGCATCGCCGAGGGCGAAGGGGAAGTGCAGGAGATGGTCGACATCTGCGACTTCGCCACCGGACTCTCGCGTCAGTTGTACGGGCTCACGATGCACTCCGAGCGGCCCGACCATCGCATGTACGAGCAGTGGCATCCGCTTGGCGTGGTCGGGGTCATCAGCGCATTCAACTTCCCCGTTGCGGTGTGGAGCTGGAACACGGCCATCGCCATCGTGTGCGGCGACAGCGTGCTCTGGAAACCGGCCAGCAAGACGCCGCTCACGGCGATTGCCTGCACGAAGCTCGCGCAGCAGGTGAGCGAGGACGCCGGCGTGGATCCGGCGCTCTTTTCGCTCGTGATCGGCAAGGGGTCCAGTGTGGGCGAGCGCCTGCTCAAGGACCCGCGCATTCCGCTCGTGTCCGCCACGGGCAGTTGCCAGGTGGGCCGGCGCGTCGCCGAGGTGGTGGGCACCCGGTTCGGCCGCACCATCCTCGAGCTGGGCGGGAACAACGCCATCATCGTCACCCCGAGCGCCAATCTGGATCTCGCGCTGCGGGCCATCCTCTTCGGTGCCGTAGGCACGGCCGGCCAGCGCTGCACCAGTACGCGGCGCATCATCGTGCACGCCTCGGTCAAGGAGGAGGTGGTCCGCCGACTCGTCCGGGCCTACGAGGGAATCCACATCGGTGACCCACGCAACCGGAACGTCGTCATGGGACCACTCGTCACCCCAAACGCCGTGCGGGATCTGCAGAACGCGATCAAGCGCGTGAAGGAAGAGGGGGGCAAGATCCTCTACGGCGGAGACGTGCTGGAAGGCGCGCAGTATCCCGGCGGCCACTACGTGAAGCCGTGCATTGCCGAGGCGCGGAACGAGTTTGCGATCGTGCAGGAAGAGACGTTTGCGCCGATTCTCTACATCATCGAGTACGGCAAGCGATCCTCGACGCCCCCGCAGGCCGTCGCGGAGCTCGAGGAGGCCGTGGCGATCCACAACGGGGTTCCGCAGGGACTGTCGTCGGCCATCTTCACCGAGCACGTGCGCGAGATGGAGTGGTTCCTGTCGGCACGCGGCTCCGACTGCGGCATCGCCAACGTGAACATCGGCACCAGCGGTGCGGAGATCGGTGGCGCGTTCGGCGGTGAGAAGGAGACGGGCGGCGGCCGGGAATCGGGCTCGGACGCGTGGAAGGTCTACATGCGTCGCCAGACCAACACGATCAACTGGGGCACCGCGCTGCCATTGGCGCAGGGCCTCACGTTCGGCGACTGACGGGGGCACGCCGCGAGGATGTCTGCGGGGCCGGGACGGTCGTTCCGGCCCCGCGGTCGTTGCGTCCTCTTCTCTCCGGCCGGCCAATCCCGTATCGTAGGAAGGAAGGGCAGGGTCCGGCATGAGCGCTCCGTTTGGTACCGTGACGCCGACGCGGCACTGGCACCGTCTCGACGATGGGCGCATCCAGTGCGACATCTGTCCCCGTGCGTGCAAGCTGCGGGACGGACAGCGCGGGTTGTGCTTCGTGCGCGGGTGTCAGGATGGCGCGATCGTGCTCACCACCTACGGGCGGTCCAGCGGGTTCTGTGTCGACCCGATCGAGAAGAAACCGCTCAACCACTTCCTGCCCGGCACGCCGATCTTCTCGTTCGGAACGGCCGGCTGCAATCTGGCGTGCCGCTTCTGCCAGAACTGGGACATCAGCAAGTCGCGCGAGATCGACACGCTGGCGGACGCGGCGTCGCCCGAGGCCATTGCGGCCGCGGCCGAGCGGCTGGGCTGTGGGAGCGTGGCGTTCACGTACAACGACCCGGTGATCTTCCACGAGTACGCTATCGATGTGGCGCAGGCGTGCCAGGCCCGCGGGCTCAAGGCCGTGGCCGTGACGGCGGGCTATCAGTGCACCGAGCCGCGGGCGGAGTTCTACCGGTGCATGGACGCGGCGAACGTGGATCTGAAGGGCTTCAGCGAGCGGTTCTATCACGAGTTGTGCGCGGGGCATCTCGCGCCGGTCCTCGAGACGCTGCAGTATGTCTGTCACGAAACCGATACGTGGCTCGAGATCACGACGCTGTTGATCCCGGGGCAGAACGACGGGGACGCGGAGCTGGACGCGCTCACCCGCTGGGTGGCCGACGAGCTCGGTCCGGAGGTGCCGCTCCACTTCACGGCGTTCCATCCGGACTGGAAGATGCTGGACACGGCGCCGACACCGCCGCGGACGCTCCGTCGGGCGCGGGAGATCGGCCTCGCGAACGGACTGCGGCACGTGTACACCGGTAACGTCCGGGATCTCGAAGGCGGCACGACCTTCTGCGCGGGATGCGGCGCCCGACTGATCGTGCGTGACGGCTACACGATCCGCGAGTACCGCCTCGCGCCGGACGGCCGGTGCCGCGACTGTGGGTTTCCCTGTGCCGGCGTGTTCGCGGCGGAGGCGGGCCACTGGGGCACGCGCCGCCTGCCCGTGCGGATGAGCGTGTGACGCCGTCGCCCCGGCTCCAGCTACCGACCTTGGGGCCCATCCTCCGCGGCGCGGGGAATGGGGCCCGACGCTTCCCGCTGACCATCGTGGCCGCGGTGGTGGCGGCCTTGGCCGCGTTTCTAGCCGTGGAGGAGATCGGCAGCGAGGACCTGCACGCTCGACTCCTGCTCACGGCCACCTTGGGCCTGCCCCTGTTCACGGGCCTGCGGCTGCTCGCCGGCTCGTGGCGATGGGGCGCGGGCGCGCGCTGGGGTGTCGATGCCCTCGGCGTCGCGGGGCTCGTGGCGTTCTACGTCGCATGGCCCCACTGGCCCGAGCCGCTGCAGGCGGCGCGGTACTTCCAGGTGAGCGCCGCGCTCCACCTCTTCGTTGCCTTTGCGCCGTTCGTCGGCTCGGCGGAGGGGCCCGGCTTTTGGGAGTACAACCGGCTGCTGTTCGAGCGCATCCTGGCCGCCGCCATCCTGACAGTGGTGTTGTACGCGGGGTTGGCCATTGCCCTGCTGGCCCTGGACCAACTGTTCGGCGTGGACGTGCCCGAGACGGGCTATCTGCGGCTCTGGGCCGTGATCGCCTTCGTCTTCACCACCTGGTTCTTCGTCGCGGACCTGCCCGACGACGCCCGGGGGCTGGATACCGAGCGGGACTACCCGCCTGGGCTCAAAGTCTTCACGCGGTTCGCGCTGCTGCCGATCGTGGCGATGTACCTGCTGATCCTCACCGTCTACTTCGCCAAGGTGCTGGTCACGTGGCAGTGGCCGAGCGGGTGGATTGGATGGCTGGTCTCCGCGGTGGCCGTGGTCGGGATCTTCTCGCTGCTGCTCGTGCATCCGGCGGCGGACGATCCCGGTGATCGCTGGGTGCGGGCGTACGCCCGCGGGTTCTTCGTGTTCCTGCTTCCCGCGATCGTGATGCTCTGGCTGGCGATCTGGCAGCGGGTGGCGCAATACGGGATCACCGAGCGCCGGTACTTCCTGCTCGTATTGTCGATCTGGCTCGCCGGCATCGCGGTGTACCAGCTGCTCACACGGGCGAAGGGCATTCGGATCATCCCTGCCTCGCTCTGCGCCGTCGCCGTCCTCACCTTCGCGGGACCGTGGGGTGCGTATCGGGTGTCCGAGCGCAGTCAGGTGCACCGCCTCGCCGACATCTTCGAGCGGCACGGCCTGCTGGTGGAAGGCCGGGTCCGGCCGGCGGCGGGGGACGCCGTCCCGTTCGAGGAACGCCGCGAGGTGGCGGCGATTCTCCGGTATCTGGCCGAGACGCATGGCTACAGCGCGATCGCGCCGTGGTTCGGCGACACGCTCGCGGCCATCGACACAGCGGGAATGGGGCGGAGGCGGAGCGCCACCCGCCGGGCCCAGGCCGTGGCTCGGTGGCTCAACGTCGAGTACGTCGAGGCCGGGCGGAGCGAGGGTGAGGCGCCGTTCCGGTTTGCCGCCTCGGATGCGGTTGGGCCGGTACCGGTGGCCGGCTACGACGTGCTGCTTCGTGTCACCGAGTGGCGGGCCGGGCCGGCCGTGCCGCCCGTCGGGTGGGCCGTCCGCGGGGTGCGGCCCGGCGCGAGCCTCGTCGTGTATCGCGATGGTGCGGTGGTGCTGCGGTTCGCGGTGGACAGTCTCGTCCGGCGCCTGCGCGCCCTGCCGGAGACTCCCGCGGATTCGGTGCCGGCCGACAGCCTGCGGCTGCGGGTACGGGGCGAGGGGATGGAGAGTGTGTTGCACGTCCGGACGATGAGCGGCCGCGTCGTGGGGGACTCGGTCCGGATCCTCAGCTTTGCGGGTGAGGTGCTGATCCGAGGCTCGGCCCGGCCCCGCTGAGCCTCCAACGCCCGCGCCGGGCTCCGCGTAGGACAAGCGGCCACCGACACTCAGACACACCACACAACACCAGGAGAAGGCCGTGATGCACTGTCGCGCCCGTCTGCTTCTGCCGGCGCTCCTGCTGGCGAGCGCCTCGACGCTGTCCGCCCAGGTCTCCAGCCCGCTCGATTCCTCCATGCTCGCCGCGTTTCGCTGGCGGCCGATCGGGCCCGCCAACATGGGCGGCCGGATCACCGACATCGAAGGCATCCCGAGTCCGTCCAAGACGTTCTTCGTGGCCGCGGCGGCCGGGGGCATCTGGAAGACCACGAATGCCGGCACGTCGTTCCGTCCCGTGTTCGACGACGAACGCGTCATATCCATGGGTGACCTCGCCATCGCCCCCAGCGACACGATGATCGTGTGGGCCGGCACGGGAGAGGAAGACTCGCGCAATTCCATTTCACCCGGCGGCGGGATCTACAAGTCTACCGACGGCGGGCTCACGTGGACGCTGATGGGCCTTACGGAGACGCAGACGGTCGGCCGGATCGTGGTGCATCCGACCAACCCCGACATCGTGTACGTGGCGGCGCTCGGTCACATCTGGGGTTCCAACAAGGAGCGGGGACTCTACAAGACCGTCGACGGCGGGACGACGTGGCAGCTCGTCAAGTTCGTCAGCGATCGCGCCGGCTTCGTGGACGTCGCAATGCATCCCGGCAATCCGGATGTGCTGTTCGCGGCGAGCTGGGAGCGCGTGCGTGGCCCCTACTTCTTGAAGAGCGGTGGCCCGGGGAGCGCGCTCTGGAAGACGACCGACGCCGGCAGGACATGGGTTGAGGTGAAGGGGGGCGGCTTCCCGGAGACCTTGAAGGGCCGCATCGGGATCGCCATCGCGCCGAGCGACCCGAACGTGATCTACACGATGGTCGAGGCGGATTCGGTGCCCGGCGGGACCGAGCGGCTCTCCGGCCTGTACCGCTCGGCCGACGGCGGCGTGACTTGGGAGCGCACGAGCAAGAACAACGTGCGGCCCTTCTACTACTCACAGGTTCGCGTCCACCCGACCAACCCGGATCGGGTGTACTGGTCGTCCACGCCGGTGAACGTCTCTGACGACGGCGGCAAGACGGCCAAGAACGCCACCGTCGGCATTCACGTCGATCACCACGCGCTGTGGTTCGATCCGACCGACCCCGACCACTTTGTCGTGGGGAACGATGGCGGGGTCGCGCAGACGTGGGACGGCGGGGGCAACTACGATTTCATCAACATCCTGCCGCTGGGCCAGTTCTACCACGTGAGCTATAACATGGAGATTCCGTACCGGGTGTGCGGTGGCCTCCAGGACAACGGCACCTGGTGCGGTCCCAGCCGCCGGGCACGCGGTGACATCACCAACTTCCATTGGTTCTTCATCAACGGGGGCGACGGCTTCTACACACAGCAGGATCCGCACGACCCGAACGTGGTCTACGCGGAGTCCCAGGGCGGGAACATGGCCCGGCTCGATCTCGGGACGGGCGAGCGGAGCAGCCTGCAGAAGCCGGACTGGCGGCAACGCTGGACACTGTTCGAAGACTCGGTGGCGGTCGACTGGCCGGACACGACGGTCCGGCCGGCGCGCGCCCTGCGGCAGCGGCTCGACGATCTGCGGCGGCGCCAACGCGCGGATTCGATGGCCCTGGATCTGCGGTGGAACTGGAACACGCCGTTCCTCATCTCGCACCACAACCCCAACGTGTTCTACGCCGGGGCCAACAAGGTGCTGAAGTCCGCCAAGCGCGGCGACGATCTGCACCCCATCTCGCCCGACCTGACGACGCGCGATACGATGCGGATCCGGATCAGCACGAGCGCCACGGGCGGGATCACCCCGGACATCACAGGCGCGGAAACGCACTCCACCATCACGGCTCTGGCGGAGTCGCCCCGGCGCTTCGGCCTGCTGTTCGCCGGCACCGACGACGGCAACGTGTGGATGACCCACGACGACGGAGGGACGTGGGAGAACCTCACGGGCCGATTCCCGGGCGTGCCGGCCAAGACCTGGGTCAGCCGCATCGAGCCCTCGCACCACGACACGATGACCGTATACGTGACGTTCGACCGGCACCGGGAGGACGATTTCAAGCCCTACGTCTACGTCACCACGGACATGGGGAAGACGTTCCGATCGATTGCGGCCACGCTGCCCACGGGCGGTCCGGACTTCGTCCACGTGATCCGCGAGGATCCTCACAACCGCAACCTGCTGTTCGTGGGCACCGACGTGGGTGCCTACGTGTCACTCGACCGCGGCGCCAGCTGGCAGCGGTTCATGACCGGTCTTCCCACCGTGCCCGTGCACGATCTGGCGATCCACCCGCGGGATCGCGAGCTGATCGCCGCGACGCACGGGCGGTCCATCTGGATCGTGGACATCGCGCCGCTCGAACAGCTGGCGGACTCCGTGCTGACCGCGTCCGCGCATCTGTTCGTGCCGAAGACGGCCTACGAGTTCGGTGACCGCCCCATCGGTGGCGGATCACCGGGACACAAGTGGTTCTCGGCGCCGGGGGTCGGGTCGGAAGCCGAGTTCGTCTATCGCCTGACGAGCGGCGAGCCGCGGGCGCGCGCGCGGCTCGTGATCACGGACGTCCGCGGCGACACGGTGCAGGTCGTGGAGGGCCCGGGTGGGCCCGGGGTCCACCGGGCCACCTGGAACTTCCGCGCGCGGCCCACGGCGCCGGACTCGCTTTCACCGGCCCAGCGGCGCGACAGCACGCAGTTCATGCAGCGCGTGGAGGTCGTGTTCGACTCCCTGGCCCAAGCCGGCATGAACCCGATGATGCTCGACCGGATCAAGCAGGCCATCAAGACCGGCGACTTCCAGAGCCTCGCGCGCCGGTTGTTTGGCGGCGGCGGCGGGGGGCAGCGCCCGGGCGGACCGGCCCGCTTCAACGAGCGGCCCGGCGAGACGTCGGGACCCGCGGGTCGACAGGCGTCGGAGGGCGAAGGGGCCCAGGCGGGCGAAGAAGGCAGCGAAGCGGCGATGCCCGGCCAGAGCCAGCTCCGGGAGATCATGCAGGCCCTCCGGCCGCCAGGGACGCGGGGCGGCGGCTTCGGCATCAGCTATCGAACCTACAACCCCGGACGCCGCGGCGCCGGCCCGATGGTCGATACCGGCGATTACCTCGTCACGCTCGTGGCCGGCGACCAGACGCACGGTCGCGTGCTGCGCGTCGTGCGCACGACCGCGGGGGAGGGCAGCGGGTTCGGGTTCGAGGAACACTGACCGTCCGAGGATGGGGCGAGCGGCCTCGTCTGCCTGTGCGGACGGGACCGCTCGCCGCGTACGGCATCCGCGGATACCTTTCCCAGGCCTTTCTTCGTCTTCGCCATCCGGAGCGACTGCCATGCGTCACGGGCTCCGTGCGCTCGTTCCCACGATCTGTCTGGTTTCCGCCATGTTTCCGCTCTCCGATCTCGAGGCACAGCGCACCGCGAAGCCGGTGCTGCACGGACGCCACTGGGTGGCCATCACCGGGAAGCCGCTGGGCGCCACCGCGGGAGCCATGATGTTCCAGCGTGGCGGTAACGCCGTGGACGCGGCCTGCGCGATGCTTGCGGCGACTGCGACGATGTGGGACGTGCTGAGCTGGGGTGGGGAGACGCAGGCGCTCATCTACAATCCCCTGACGACACGCGTAATTGCGCTCAATGCACTGGGTGCGGCCCCGACCGGGGCGACGGCCGAGTTCTTCCGCGCGAAGGGGATGCGCTATCCCCCCAGGTACGGACCCCTCGCCGCGGTCACCCCGGGCACCCCCGGCGGCCTGCTCACCATGCTGGCTGAGTGGGGCACCCTCTCGCTGGCGGAAGTCCTGGCACCGGCGATCGCGATGGCCGACGGGTATCCCATCGAAGCGCAGACCGCCGACGCCATCGAGCGCGAAAAGGAGCGCATCAAGGGCTGGAAGTACTCGCGGGCCGTCTACCTGACGCATCCGGGCGAGGCGCGGGAAGCGCCGGCGGCGGGGGAGATTTTTCGGCAGGTGGACTTGGCGACAACCCTGGGCAAGCTGGTGGAGGCGGAGGCGAAGGCGCTCGCGGAGGGGAAGTCGCGCAAAGAGGCGATCGCCGCGGCCTACGAGCGGTTCTACCGGGGAGATATCGCCCGCGAGCTCGTGCGTGGCGCCAGAGAGGAAGGCGGGCTTCTGACGCTCGAGGATCTCGACCGCTGGAAAGTGTATGTCGAGGAACCGGTGATGACGACGTACAAGGGCATCGAGGTCTACAAGCTGAACACGTGGGTGCAGGGCCCGGTGATGCTCCAGGCGCTCAACATACTGGAGGACGTCGACTTGCCCGCGATGGGCTACAACAGTGCCCGCTACATCCACGCAGTGTATCAGGCGATGAACCTCGCCTTCGCGGACCGCGATTTCTACTACGGCGATCCGTATTTCCCGCCGGCAGAACCCATTCGCGGACTGCTCGCGAAGGAGTATGCGCGTGCACGCGCGGCGCTCATCAACTGGGAGCGGAACGACCCCGGCGTGAGGCCGGGAGACCCGTACCCGTTCATGGGGCAGACGAATCCATTCAAGGCCCTGCTCGACCGCTGGCCGCCGGCGCCGGCACCGGCGGCCCCCGAGACCACCGAAGCGTCCGAGACGTTCTCGCTGGGGACGACGTCCATTCAGACGGCGGACGCCGCGGGTTGGGTCGTGTCGGTGACGCCGAGCGGCGGGTGGGTGCCCGCGGTGATCGCGGGGCGCACGGGGGTCGGGCTGAGCCAGCGGATGCAGAGCTTCGTCCTCGATCCCGCGGAGAATCCCTTCAACGTGGTGGAGCCGGGCAAGCGACCTCGCGCGACCCTCACCCCGAGCCTCGCGCTCAAGGACGGACAGCCATTTCTGTCCTTCGCGGTGCAGGGCGGGGACACGCAGGATCAGAACCTGCTCCAGTTCTTCCTCAACGTGGTGGAATTCGGGATGAACGTCCAGGAGGCGGCCGAGGCCGCGAACTTCACGAGTTATCAACTGCGGGACTCCTTTGGTGACCATGCGGTCGAGCCGGGTCGGTTGACCCTGAACGAGCGTGTCCCCGAGTGGGTGCGCGACGAGCTCCGGGCTAAGGGGTACCGCCTGGATTTCCAGCGTCTCACGTCGGGGCCGATCAACGCGATCTACTTCGACCGCGCGCACGGCACGTTCTGGGGTGGCTCGAGCAACTACGGCGAGGACTACGGCATCGCGTGGTGAGCAGGTCGCGATGGCGCAATGTTGGAAAGGCGGAGGGACGGAATGATGGAACGGGAGCGGACGTCATCGTGAGGGGCGCACCAGGGCGGGTCCGGGGGCGGGCGGTGGCCCTCGCGGTTGTCGGGCTCGTGGCGACACCCGCGCCGCCGCAGGCGGATCCGCCCCTGCTCGGCTTCACCGCCGCCAGCGCCGTGCGGCAACGCGCGTTGGAGACCGAATTCGATCGCGGGCTCTCGGCCGATACCCTGCGGACCTGGATGCAGCGCATGACGCGTCTGCCCCATCACGTCGGCTCGCCGCACGGGCGTGCCAACGCCGAGTTCATGGCGGACCTGTTCCGGACCTGGGGCTACGAAGTGGCGATCGAACGGTTTGACGTCCTCTTTCCCACTCCGCGCGTCCGCGTACTCGAGCTCGTGGCCCCGACCCGGTACCGCGCGCGCCTGGCCGAGCCGGCGGTGCCGGGCGATGCCACCTCGCGCCTCACGCAGGACGTGCTCCCCGTGTACAACGCCTACTCCGCGGACGGGGACGTCACTGGCGAGCTCGTCTATGTGAACTACGGGGTTCCGGAAGACTACGTAACGCTCGCACGCCACGGGATCGACGTGCGGGGCAAGATCGTGATTGCGCGCTACGGCGGTTCCTGGCGGGGCATCAAACCCAAGGTGGCGGCGGAGCACGGCGCGATCGGCTGCATCATCTACTCCGACCCGCGCGACGACGGGTACGCGGAAGGCGCGCCCTATCCCGCGGGATCGTGGCGGCCCGAGTTCGGCGCGCAGCGGGGGTCCGTAGTGGACATGCCGCTGTATCCCGGCGATCCGCTCACGCCGGGTGTCGGGGCGACGGCCACGGCCCGTCGCCTGCCTCAGGACTCGGCCCGGTCCCTCGTGAAGATCCCCGTGCTCCCGATCGCCTGGGGCGACGCGCGTCCACTGCTCGCGGCGCTCGGTGGACCGGTGGCTCCGCCGGCGTGGCGCGGCGCGCTCCCGCTCACCTATCGATTGGGGCCGGGACCGGCGCGCGTGCACCTGCGGCTCGCGTTCGACTGGCGACTCACACCGGCGTACAACGTGATTGCGCGAGTGCGGGGCCGCGAGCTGCCGGACGAGTGGGTGATTCGGGGGAACCACCACGATGCCTGGGTGTTCGGCGCGCAGGATCCGGTGAGCGGCATGGTGGCCCTGCTGGAAGAAGCGCGGGCGGTTGGTGCCCGGATGGCCGCGGGGTGGCGACCCCGGCGGACCATCATCTACGCCGCGTGGGATGCGGAGGAACCCGGTCTGCTGGGGTCGACCGAATGGGCGGAAGCCCACGCCGACGAGCTGCGAACGCACGCCGTGGCCTACATCAACTCGGACAGCAACGGGCGGGGATTCCTGGGGGTCGGCGGCTCTCACACCCTGGAGCGGTTCGTCAACGAGGTGGCCCGTGACGTGGTGGATCCGCAGACGGGTGTGTCGGCGGCCGAACGGGCCCGTGCCCGACGCCGCGCGCAGGGCACGCGGGAGGCGGACGGGTCGGGCGACCTCGCCATCGCGCCGCTCGGTTCCGGATCCGATTACACGCCGTTTCTCCAACATCTCGGTATTCCCTCATTGAACGTCGGGTATGGCGGCGAGGATGCGGGCGGCGAATACCATTCCGTGTACGACTCCTACGAGCACTACGCGCGGTTCGGCGACCCGACGTTCGCCTACGGCGTGGCGTTGGCGCGGACCGCCGGCCGGGTGACGCTCCGGCTTGCCCAGGCCGACGTGCTGCCGCTGCGGATGAGCAACTTCGCCGTCCACGTGGCGAGATACCGCGACGAGGTGACGGCCCTCGCCGACGCCATGCGGCAGGAGACGGAACGCCGCAACGCGCTGCTCGGGGACCGGGTCTATCACCTGGCCGCCGACCCGACCCGGCCGTTCGTCCCGCCGGATTCGCTGCCCCCGGTGCCGCACCTCAACTTCGCCCCGTTGCAGAACGCCGTCACTCGCCTGGAGCAGGCGGCGACCGCGTACGACGCCGCGCTGGCCGCGCGCGGGCTGCCCGCGGATTCCGCGACCGGCCGAGCGCTCAATGCGGTCTTGCTGCGGGTGGAGCGGCTGATGACGCGGGAGGCGGGACTGCCGCGGCGCTCCTGGTTTCGCCACCAGGTGTACGCGCCGGGGTTCTACACGGGGTACGGCGTCAAGACCCTGCCCGGCGTCCGCGAGGCCATCGAGGAACGGGCGTGGGCGGAGGCCGAACAGCAGATCGCCATTGTGGCGGCGACACTCGAGGGCGTCGCCGACGCGATGACGCGGGCGCGGGCGTTGCTGGGAGGCGACTGATCGACTACGCGTACATCTCGTACGTCGGCTGGTACATCGCGGCTCGCACCTGCTTCGCGAGGTCCTTGGGCCTCGGCGCCTGCGCGAGCCCGCTGTCGTAGGCCTCCTGGGCCACGGCCGTCGCGATCTGTGCGGACACCTCCCGGATGCTGTTGAGAGGCGGGAAGATGGTGCCCTGGGCGAGGTACTCCTCGGTGACCATGTGCGCGAGGGTGTTGGCCGCCACGTAGAACATCTCGTCCGTGACGCGCGTGGCACGGGCAACGATCACGCCGAGCCCGAGGCCGGGGAAGATGTAGGCGTTATTGCCCTGCCCGGGCACGTACGTCCGACCGTCCAGATCGACGGGCGGGAACGGGCTCCCGCTCGCGAAGATCGCACGACCCTCCGTGTACTTGTACGCCTGCTCGGCCGTGCACTCGGACTTGGCCGTGGGGTTGGACAGGCTGAAGATCATGGGTCGCTGGTTGAACTCCGCCATGCGCCGCAGGATGCGTTCGGTGAACGTCTGTGGCTGGCCCGACACGCCGATGATGCCCGTCGGCTGCAACGCATCGACGACCTCGGCCAGGTCCTTGACCGCGGCGTGCTCGTGGGCGTAGGGCAGCTTGTGCTCGGCAAGATCGGTCCGCGCCTTCACGACGAGGCCCTTGGAGTCCACAAACCAGATGCGCGCGCGCCCCTCGTCGGGCGTGACGCCCTGCTTCACCATGGCCGCCACGATGAGGTTCGCGATGCCCGTGGCCGCCGAGCCCGCCCCGTAGAAGAGCAGCCGCTCCTGCGGCAGCGGCCGGCCGGTCAGCCGGGTTGCCGCGATCAGACCGGCGAGCGTCACGCCCGCCGTGCCCTGGATGTCATCGTTGAACGTGCACGCCCGGGGCTGATAGGTCTCGAGGAGGTGGATGGCGTTCTCGGTCGCGAAGTCTTCGAACTGGAGCAAGGCGTGGGGGAAGACCGCCTGCACGGCCTGCACCAGCTCTTCGACGAGGTCGGCGTACGCATCGCCGCGGAGCCGCTGCTCCAGGATGCCGGTGTAGAGGGGGTCGCTGAGCAGCTGCGCGTTGTTCGTGCCCACATCGAGCATGATCGGGAGACAGCGCTGCGGATGAACGCCGGCCAGCGCCGTGTACAGCGCCAGCTTCCCGATCGGGATGCCCATCCCCTGAGCGCCCTGGTCGCCCAGGCCGAGAATGCGCTCGCCGTCCGTCACGACGATGACATCCACATCGCGCGTCTGCCAATGCTCGAGCACCTGCTTCACGCGCCCGCGGTCGTGCGCGGTGACGTACAGTCCCCGTCCCCGGCGGAAGATGTGCCCGAACTTCTGGCACGCTTCCCCCACCGTTGGGGTATAGATGATCGGCATCATCTCGGCCACGTTGTCGAGCACGACCCGGTAGAACAGGGTCTCGTTGCGGTCCTGCAGTGCGGCCATGTAGATGTATTTTTCGAGACTCGACGTCTTTTCTCGGAAGTTCTCGAGGATGCGGAACTGCTGCTCCTTCATGGAGAACACGCGGGGCGGCAGCAGCCCGCGCAGCTTCAGCGCGTCGCGCTCGGCCTCGGTGAATGCCGTGCCCTTGTTGTAGGCGGGGTCGTGGAGGAGGTCCACGCCGGTCGGTAGCGGACGTTGTGTACTCACGATAAGCTCCTACGGGGAATGAACTTGCGCGTATGGACTATACTCCGGCGCCGTGAATATTTCATGAGGATTCCGTGTGGCCGCCACGCCGCTCGCGCGCTGGTGTCGGCGGCGCTACTCGGGGCGGCCTGCGGCACTGGCGAGGGGACGGGCCCGGGGATTCCCTCACCGACGGTCTACGAGACCACCCACTTCGTCATCGTGGATGAAGCGGGGACGCCGGCCGCCGTCATCGACTCCCTCGGCGTGCGCCTCGAGGCCGAGTACCTGCGCGTCGCCGCGGCCCTCCCCACGCAGCCGGCCCCCGGCCGAATCACCTTCCGGGTGCTCGCGGGGCGCGGGATTCCGTTCGTCACGCCGGGCAGCCGGCTGATTGCCCAATGGGCAGAGGATCTCGCGCCTGAGTACGTCGTACATCAGTTGACCCATCTCTTCACGCGGTACCGGCGCAGCCCGTTCTTCGAGGAAGGACTCGCCGTCTACCTCACCGAGTTGCTCCTGCCGGATGACCGGACCGTCAACCCGTATCGCGGCCAGCCCCCGCATGCCTGGGTCTCCCTGTTCCAGCGGGAGACCACGCTGGTCTCGCTGTTCACCGCCGTGCGGGCGGGGGACTTCTCGTTCAGCTACTCTGGATCGGCGAGCGACGCGTTTGCCTGGCAGGTGTTCGTTCAGGCGGGGAGCTTCACGCGTTGGGTGATCGACACGTATGGGTGGACGACTTGGTGGACGCTCTACGATGTTGAGGATCTCGGCGCGGCCCTCGGCGGCACGACGCTCGACCTGCAACGGGCCTGGCTGGCGGCCGCGAGCCAGGCGTATCCCGACCCGCTGCCGTGCGCCACGGCGCTGGCCACCCGCGGCCCCTTGGGCGCGCGCGAGACCTTCTGGTGTGCCAGCGCCGAAGGGACATCGGCGCGCTGAGGGGCCCGGTCGCGACCCGGGCCGCGGCCGACCGGTCTACTGTGAGTTCAGAATCAGCGGCAAGCCGTCGCGACCGCCGACGATCACGATCTTGGCGTTCTGTGACTGCGCCAGGGCCTGCGTGGCTTCGATGCCCTTCCAACGCAGCAGCCGCTCGTCGATCCCTTGGGCCACGATCCGCTGGAAGTCGGCAATGCCCTGTGCCTCGATCCGCTTCCGGTCGGCTTCCTGCCGCTCCCGGTCCAACACGAAGCGCATCTGCTCCGACTGCTGCTCCGCCTGGAGCTTCTGCTCCACTGATTGCCGGAGTTGGGGCGGCAGCGTGATCGACCGCAGCAGCACTTGGCCGTTCGTGAATCCGCGCGCGGTCAGCGCGGGCGTGAGGCCCTCCAGGACGCGCTCTGCGACCACTTCTCGGCCCGACGTGTAGAGGGCCTTGGCCTCGAACGACGCCGTGGCGCCCCGCAGCTCCGACCGCAGCTGGGGCACGATGAAGACCCGCTCGTAGTCCGTGCCGAGCGAGCGGTAGACTTCGGGGGCCTGGGCTGGCGTCAGATTGTAGAGCAGGGTCACGTCGAGCTGCATCACGAGCCCCTCGCTGGAGGGCGCGTCGGCCGTCTCCGTGACCTCGTGGGTGCGCACGGACATCTTGTGCACGCGGGCGAGCGGATTCACGATCCGCACGCCGGGGTGCAACACGTTGTCACTGACGTTGCCGAACAGGTCCCGGACGCCAATGTGGCCCGCGGGAATGACCGTGACGGCGCTGGCGAGGAACAGAGCAAGGGCGAGCACCGCCGAGATGCCCATGGCGCTGGCCCGGCTGACGGGATCCCGCGCCGTGCGGGACGTCGCGAAGCCGGCGACGAGGACCACGAGGGCCAAGAGGACGAGCCACATGGAGGTTTCTCCGGTTTGGGGGACTGCCCGTAAGGTTAGGGGGCCGGCCCCGGCGTTGGTACCCGGGGGCCCGGCCCGGGCAAGGACGGGTTGACCATGCGCGTGGATTTTCACACGCACACGAGCCGCTCCGCCGACGCCCTGACGAGCCCGCGGGCGCTCGTCGCGCGGGCGGCGGCCGCGGGCCTCGACCGGATCGCGGTCACGGACCATGGCCGGATCGACGGCGCGCTTGCCGCCGCCGACGTTGATCCCGACCGCGTGATCGTTGGGGAAGAGGTCCACTGTCGGGAAGGCGTGCACCTGATCGGGCTCTACGTGTCGGCCCACGTGCCACACGACTTGTCCGTGCGGGACGCGGCAGGGCGGATTCGTGACCAGGGCGGGGTGGTGTACGCACCGCACCCCTTTGCCTATCCGTGGGACCCCGCGCGCAAGGCCGATCTGGTGCTTGGGGTAGCCGAGTTGGTGGAAGTCTTCAACGCGCGGGCGTTCTTTCCACCGTGGAACCGCCAGGCCGCGGCGGCGGCAGCGGCCCGCGGTCTCCCGGCGGCCGCGTCGTCCGACGCGCACTTTCCGTGGGAAATCGGTCGTGCGTGGACGGAACTCCCGCCATTTGCGGGGGCCGCGGAGCTACGGGCGGTGGTGGCGCAGGCCCGGCCGGTACCGCGCGTGCTCACCACGCCCGTGGTGCACGGCCTGTCGCTGGGGCTCGAGCTCCTGCGGACGCTCGGGCGCTGACCGGATCAGCGCTCGGGGGAGGAGACGCATGGTGGCTCCAGGCAGGATGGTCTGATGCCAAGCTACGAGCGCCGGTCGGAGACCGCCGGAGGGCCGGGGCCCGCCCGCCGTTGCCTTACAGCCGGGGCGCCGCGCCGAAGAACGCCCGTCCGTGCCACGAGTGCCGCGCCGCCGTTTCCCAGCGCCCTTCGCGCACGTCGCCCAACGTGGGCACCGTATTGTCGAACACGATGGTGTCCTGGGTGACCTTCCCGGCGTCGGCTCGTGCGCCGAACTCGGCGCGCGACGCGCGCTCCACCCCGTCACCGTCGCGGAAGTGCACGGGACCGTTGTCCAACAGCGCGGTCTCGAACCGGCGCTCGAGGTCGCGCAGTTGCCGCGTGAGCGCGTCGATCGAGCAGCCGGAGACCCCAGCCGCCCGCTCGTCGGCGGCGACGAGCAGGAATCGGTCGTGCCGCAGGTCGCGGCCGCACGTCAGCGGCTGGCCGTGGGCGGCCCAGCCGTCCAGAAACACGTTCACGGCGGCGAGCAGGGCCTCGCGCTCGTCCGGCGTGAGTTGCCGTGCCGCCGCGAAGATCCAGACCCGCGCGTGATCGGGCAGGCTCGCGAACTCGACTCGTGGCATGGGGTCCCCGTCGGCGGTCAGTGGAGGTCGGTGCGGGCCTCGGCTTCGAGCGTGAACCGCGGCACCGCCGCGACGAGCTCAGAGCCGTCGTCCTGCACGAGATAGTACTCCCCCTCCATGTACCCGCTCGCGGACTTCAAGATGCAGTAGCTTTGGTACTCATGGACACCACCGGGTGCGAGCACCGGTTGCTCGCCCACCACGCCGTCCCCGGCGACCTCCGTGTCCTCGCCGATGTCGTCGTGAATGTGCCAGCGGCGCCGCAGCAGCTGCACGCGGTGCTCGCCCACATTCTCGATTCGCACCGCGTACAGGAACACGAACTGGCCGAGGTCCCGCCGGGAGTGGTCGTCGAGATAGCGCGGCCGGACGGTGATCCGGATCCCGGCCGTGATGGCATAGAAAAGGGGAGGCTGTCCCATGACTCCTAATGTACTCAACCCCCCGGACCGGTTGCTGCTCGGCCCCGGCCCGTCCAATCCCGACCCCGTCGTGGCCGGGGCCATGGCCCGCCCGCTCGTCAGCCATCTCGACCCGTTCTTCCTGCGCACCATGGACGAGACGATGCGCGACCTGCGGGCCGTCTTCCGCACGGTGAACCACCACACGATTCCCATCTCCGCCACCGGCACCGGCGGGCTCGAAGCCATCATGTTCAACCTGGTAGAGCCCGGGGACACGGTGGTGGTGGGTGTGATCGGGTACTTCGGCCAGCGGCTCGCCGAATTGGCGGAGCGGGCCGGCGCACAGGTGCGCCGGATCGAGGTCCCCTGGGGGGAGATCATTCCGGCGGAGCGGATCGCCGCGGAGCTACGTCGCGGCCCCGTCAAGCTGGTAGCCGTGGTCCATGCCGAGACGTCCACGGGGGCGCATCAGCCCCTCACTGCCATCGGCCGGCTGGTGCGGGAGCACGACGCGTTATTCCTGGTCGATTGCGTGACCTCTCTGGGGGGGATGCCCGTCGCGGTGGACGAGTGGTTCGTCGACGCCGCGGGTTCCTGCTCCCAGAAGTGTCTGGGGGCCCCGCCGGGGCTCGGGCCGGTGACGTTCGGGCCGCGGGCCATGGCCGCCGTGCGGCAGCGGCGATCGGCGCCGGCGACGTGGTACTTCGATCTCGAGCTCCTATTCCGGTATTGGGGGGAAGGCGGTGGACCCAAGGACCGCGCGTTCCATCACACGGCGCCGGTGGCGGCCATTTACGGATTTCGCGAGGCGCTCCGTCTCGGGCTCGAGGAAGGGCTCGAGCCCCGCTTCGCCCGGCACCGGGCGGCCCACGAGCGGCTGGCCGCTGGCCTCGCCGCCCTGGGGCTCTCGCTGTTCACCCCTCCGGCCCATCGGCTCCCGATGCTGAACGTGGTGCGCATCCCGGACGGCGTGGACGACGGCGCCGTCCGCCGCGATCTGCTCGCCCGAGGCATCGAAATCGGCGGCGGCTTTGGCCCCCTCAAGGGCAAGGTCTGGCGCGTAGGCCTGATGGGCGCCAACGCGACGACGGCGGTGGTGGACCGGTTCGTGGGTGAGTTGGGGGAGGTGTTGAAGAAGCGACGTGAAACCGCAAGCGTGAAGCGTGAAGCGTGAAACGGGAGACGCTCTCCCGGGATGTCGCGTCCCGCGTCACTGTTGAACTCGTGCCCGAACTGCACCAGGAGAAGTGGCGGAGGGTCGTGACGCGCAATACTGACGGGATGACGGGATGGTGCTATCCCGTCTGCCCGTTGTCAGTCAGGGCCCCGCAGCATCCTCCCCCACCACCGCCAGCCACCGGCCGTCGGGACTCACCGCGAGCCGGGTGATTTCGCGCACGCCATACGGGGCGAGGTCGCCGGCGTCCATCCACGTCGAGTCTTCTCCGGGGTGCCGCGTAAGAAGGCGGGTGCCGTCGGACGCGAACAGGACGCCCTGCCACCAAGCGAAGAAGTCGCGGCCTGGCGTGTCCACCAGGCGTGCGGTGTAGTCTCCATCGAGGTCCAGCATGTGGACGGCGAACCCCTCGCCCTCGCGCACGGTGAACAGGAGGCGGGGATCGTCGGCGCTGCCGACCAGCACGCGGCCGATGTCCTCCGCCACCACCCGTGACTCCCCCGAATCGGGATACGCCACATGCAGGGTCGGTGGGGTGCCCAGCACGAACAGGGCGACCGCCCCACCCGTGGTCCAGGCGTGGTAGCCCACGGGCGCCACGTTGGCGAGCAGGAGGCGGGGGTGGGAACCGTCGAGCTCGAACGCCCACAGCCGCTGGGTCGAGTCGCGCTCCACGCGGACGACCGAGAATGCGGTCTGCTCGGGGATCGGGGTCGGGGAGTATTCGCTCTCCGGCGTCTCCGTGAGGCGTGTGACCGTGCCCGTCGCCAGGTCGTAGCGATAGATGTCGGCCTGGCCGTCGTCGCGGATGGACGTGTAGAGGAAGCCCGAGCCGTCGGGCAGGAAGAACGGTTGGTTGTCGTAGCCGGGTCGGGCGGTCACGTTGGTCGGCGTGCCGAGTCGGGCCCGGTGCCCGTCGACGCGGAGAGGCACCAGGTAGATGTCTGTCCCGGGCACCTGTGCCGCCGCCGCGGACGGCAGGAACGCGGCGAGGAGACCGAGGGCCATCGCTGGGCCGTGGCACGCGGCCGCCAGCAGGAGCGGGACGAAGCGGGGCATGACGCCCTCCGAGACGAATCGGCGCAGCGTAACCCGTCGCGGGGTGACGAGCAAGAGGCGGGGCGCTGGTTTCGGGTCCACGCGCCCCGGGGTAGCTTTGGCCATGCGCACATCGTTTCGCCTCGTGGCGTGGCTCGCGCTGGCCCCGGGGGCCGCGGCGTGCGGGAGCGGCGGCCCGCCCGCGCCGCTGCTCCTGATCTCGGTGGACGGTCTGCGGCACGACTACCTCGACAAGACCGATCTCCCGCATCTCGCGCGGCTGGTGCGCGAGGGAGTGCGTGCTTCCCTCGTGCCCGCGTTTCCGACGAAGACGTTCCCGAACCACTACACGATCGTCACCGGCCTCTATCCCGAAGAGCATGGGATCGTGGCGAACACGATGTACGACGCCGCGCTCGACGCCTGGTTCAGCATGAGCAATCGCGCCGCGGTGCAGGATGGTCGCTGGTGGGGCGGTGAACCGATCTGGATCACCGCGGAACGGGCGGGTTGGCGCACCGCTCCCCTGTTCTGGCCGGGGTCGGAGGCCGAGATCCGCGGGCTCCGGCCCACGCACTGGGTGCCGTTCGACAACACAATGCCGAACGAGACGCGGATCGACTCGGTGCTCGCCTGGCTCGACGCGCCCGGCGCCGTGCGGCCGGTGTTTCTCACGCTGTACGTGAGCACGGTGGATGTCGCCGGGCACGACCACGGGCCCGAATCGGCGGAACTGGTGGCGGCTTTGCAGGACCTCGACGCCCTGGTCGAGCGCCTGCTCGCGGGGCTGGAGCGGCGCCAGTTGCTGGACGAGATGAACATCGTGCTGGTCTCGGATCACGGCCATGCGGCGACGAGCCCAGACCGGGTCATCGTGATTGACGACCTGCTACCGGCGGGCCTCGCCCGGATCGTCGACTGGTCGCCGGTGCTCCAGCTTCGGCCCGAGCCGGGGCTGGAGGACTCGGTGTACCGCGTGCTCGCCGGCCGGCACCCGCACCTGCAGGTCTATCGGCGGGCCGATGTGCCCGCGCATCTGCACTACCGGGCCAACCCCCGCATCCAACCGATCGTGGCCATTGCCGACGAGGGCTGGTCGATTACGACCCGCCGACGGTTGCGTGAGCGCCCCGCCGCCCTGATGGGCGCCAACCACGGATGGGACCCTGCGCTGCCGTCTATGTGGGGGACGTTCCTGGCCGTCGGGCCGGCGTTCCGCCAGGGTCTGGTGGGGGACCCCGTCGCGAGCATCCACCTGTACGAGCTGATGTGCCGGTTACTGAACCTGACGCCGGCGCCGAACAGCGGGAGTCCGGATTCGACGGCGTGGATGCTGGTGGGGAGGGCGACGGCCGAGAAGGGGAACAGCGAAAAGTGAAAACGGAAAAGTGACTGTCGACCCGCCGTCACTACGGTCTCTCTCACCCCCCGTTACACTTCTCACTCTTCCCATCACCCTCCGCGCAGAATCGCCCGGATCTTGGTCAGCAGCATGTCGACCGCCACACGGTTGCGGCCGCCCTGCGGCACGATGACGTGGGCGTGGCGTTTGCTCGGCTCGACGAACTCGAGGTGCATGGGCTGGACGGTCTCGAGATACTGCTGGATCACCGACTCGAGCGTCCGGCCGCGGTCCCGGAGGTCACGCCGCAGCCGCCGGATGAACCGGATGTCCGCGTCGGTATCCACGTAGACGCGGATGTCCATCAGGTCGCGCAAGTGACGCTCGGCGAGAATGAGAATGCCTTCCAGGATGACGACCTTGCGGGGCAGCGCGGTCCAGGTTTCGCGCGATCGGGTATGGGCGGCAAAGTCGTACACTGGCACCCCGACCATCGCCCCGGCCTTGAGGGTCGTGAGGTGGGTGACGAGCAACTCGGTCTCGAGGGCGTCGGGGTGGTCGTAGTTGATGTGCACGCGCTCGGTCGGCGGGACCGCGCTGCGGTCGTAGTAGTAGGAGTCGTGCTGGATCACCGTGACCTGGTCGGGACCGAGGGCGCGGACGATCTCGGTGACCACCGTGGTCTTGCCCGAGCCGGACCCGCCGGCGACGCCGATGACGATGGGATGAGACATGGGGAGAATCTATAAGAAACGAGCCCCCGTTACCGGGGGCTCGCGCATCCCGTTCCCAACCGGGCGTTAGGCGCCGCGGCCCTGCGCCACCTGCCGCTCCTCGCCGCCTTCAAAGTACTTGCGGTTCTTCTCGATATAGCTCTGCCACTCGGGCGGCACGTCCTCTTCCGGGAAGATGGCCGTCACCGGGCACTCGGGCTCGCAAGCACCGCAGTCGATGCACTCGTCGGGGTGGATGTACAGCTGGTCCTCACCCTCGTAGATGCAGTCGACGGGGCAGACATCCACACATCCGCGATCCTTCGTGCCGATGCAGGTCTCAGCGATGATATAGGGCATGGGTCGAACTCCCGCAGCGACCGTGAATCGTGTGGCGGAATGTTGGGCAGACCCCGAAGGCGTGTCAAGTGACGCCGTTTGCCCCTGGCGGGCAGGAGGAGGACATTACGACGCATGCGGATCGCCTCGCTGCTCGCGAGCGCCACGGAGATCGTGTGCGCGCTCGACCTCGAAGACCGGCTGGTCGCCATCTCGCACGAGTGCGACCATCCGCCGCACGTGCTCGACCGGCCTCGCGTGAGCCGGCCGCGGTTCGACCCGGTTGGTCTGGACAGCGCCGCGATCGATCGCGCCGTCCGCGAGGCGATGGCCGAGCACGGGAGTGTGTACGTGATGGACACGGAGAGGCTGCACCGAGTCGCCCCCGATCTGCTGCTGACCCAGGGGGTCTGCGAGGTCTGTGCGGTGCCCCCCTCGCTCGCCCACCAGGCCGCGCAGGCCCTGGGGGGGCGGGCCCGCGTGCTCTCGCTGGATGCCCATACGGTGGACGGGATCCTCGCGTCCATCGAGTCGGTCGCCGCCGCCGCCGCCGTCCCCGAGCGCGCGGATCGGGTCGTGGCTCGGCTGCGAGCGCGGATCGCCGCGGTCAGGCAACAGGTGGCTGGTGCCCCCCGGCCCCGGGTGCTGGCGGTGGAGTGGCTCGAGCCTCCCTTCGCGCCCGGGCACTGGGGGCCCGAAATGGTCACGCTCGCCGGCGGTTTGAACCTCGTGGGAGCGGTCGGCGCACGGTCCCAGGAAGTGTCGTGGGCGGCGCTGGCGGACCTGGATCCGGACGTGCTGCTGATCATGCCGTGTGGCTACGGACTCGCAGCGGCCCGTACCGAGGCCGACCGCCATGCCGAACGCCTGCGGGCGGTGGCCCCGCGCGCGGTCCGTGCCGGGCGGGCCTGGGTGCTCGATGGGTCCGCGTACTTCAATCGCTCGGGTCCGCGCGTCGTGGATGGGGTCGAGATTCTGGGCCGGGTGTTGCACCCGGATCGGTGCCCCGACGTGCCGTTAGAGGGTCGAGCGGCGGTGTGGGCCGGTCAACCGGGCCGCGGAGGCGACGAGCGGCTGTTATCTTAACATAGTGCGACATGAGCGAGGCCTGATCGGTCACCGACCGGTGCGCGCCCCACCGTGCACGAAGGACCTTGGCGGAGAGGATGCAGATGCGGTACGACCCCCAGCTCGTGCAACCCATGCGGGATGAACTCACACAGCTCGGTTTTCGCGAACTGCGGACGCCGGAGGACGTGGACCAGATGCTCGGCGCCCGTGACGAAACGGTGCTGCTGGTCGTCAATTCGGTGTGCGGGTGTGCGGCGGGGAAGGCACGGCCCGGTGTCGCGCTGGCGCTCCGCCACACCCTGCGTCCCGACCGGTTGACGACGGTCTTTGCCGGGATGGACCTGGATGCCACGGCCCGCGCCCGCCAGTATTTCGAAGGCTATCCGCCGTCGTCCCCGCAAATCGCGCTGCTCAAGAACGGTCGACTGCTGCACATGCTCGAGCGCAAGGACATCGAAGGGCGCGAAGCGCCGGCCATCGCGGGGGATCTGGTCGCCGCCTTCGAGACGTTCTGCGGCCAGCCGGCCCGATGAGCGCCTGCCGGACGGCCGCCATTGCGGTCATGCTCTTCGCCCCGGCCGGTGCGGTCGCACAGGGTCCGCCGTGCGCCCTGGACAACGCGGGACTCACGCTGCCCGACGGCTTCTGCGCCGTGGTCGTCGCCGACTCGCTGGGACGCGCGCGCCACCTCACCGTGGCGCCCAACGGCGATGTGCTGGTGGCGGTACCCTCCCGGGGGGACGACGGGGGGGTGTTCCTCCTGCGGGACGTGTCGGGTGACGGCCGCGCGGATACGCAACACCGACTCGTCGCGGATCCGATGGCGGTGGATGTGCAGGTCCGATCGGTGCGCGGTGTCCCGTATCTCTACTACTCCACGTACCGGGAGATCGTCCGGCTGCGCTGGCGGCCCGGAGCGGACGCGGTGGAGGGCGCTCCGGATACGGTCGTCCGCGACCTGCCCGGTGCGCGGCAGCACGGGATCAAGACCTTCACGTTCGGCCCGGGCGGCCGCCTGTATGTGAATCACGGCGCACCGTCCAATGCCTGTCAGCAGGAAGATCGGACCAAGGGCAGCCCGGGGATGGACCCGTGTCCGCTGTTGGATACGACGGGGGGCGTCTGGCTGTACGATGCCGAGCGCCGCGGCCAGACGCGCGCCGACGGGCGACGCTACGCGACGGGCCTCCGTAACACCGTCGCGCTCGCGGTGCGCCCCGCCGATGGCGAGCTCTACGGCGTGGTGCACGGTCGGGATCAGCTGGGCGCGCTGTGGGACTACAGTGACGAGGTGAACGCCGAGACGCCCGCCGAGGAGTTCGTGCGGTTGGTGGACGGGGCGGACGTGGGGTGGCCGTACTGCCATTACGACCGCGCCCTCGAGCAGAAGGTGCTGGCGCCCGAATACGGCGGGGATCTCCGGGCGGTGGGTCGCTGCGCGTCGGTGGAACGGCCGCTCGTTGGGTTCCCGGCGCACTGGGCCCCCGACGGGCTCCACTTTCACAGCGGCACCGGGATGCCCGCGCGGTACCGGGGTGGGGCGTTCATCGCGTTCCACGGGTCCTGGAACCGGGCGCCGCTCCCCCAGCAGGGGTTCAACGTCGTGTTCGTCCCGTTCCAGGGCGACCGCGCGGGTGCGTGGCAGGTGTTCGCCGAGGGGTTCGAAGCGGCCGGCAGCCGGCCGGTCGATGTCACCGAGGGTCCGGATGGGTCCCTGTACGTCAGCGATGATCGCGGGGGCCGCGTGTATCGTATCCTGGCCCACCCACGCCGTTAGCTCGAGCTTGGAGGCCGCGCGACGTCGCTGAGCCCGTCCGACTTCATTCTCGTCGCGGTTCTGGTTGCGGCGGTGGCCGTGCTGGCGTTGCTCCCACGCACGCTGCGCAAGCGTCGTGCGGCGCTGCGGGCCCGGCGGGTGGTGTTGCCCAGCGACGCGCCGGAGACCCTGCCCGAAACGGCCAAGGCCTCCCCGGAGCTGGTGGCGGCGTGGGTGCAGTTCCTGCGCGATGAAGTCGCCAACGCGGCCAACGCCATCAACAACCGACTCGCCGTGATCCGGGCGACCGGGGAGAAGATCGATCGCACCGGTCTGTCGGCGGAGCAATTGCAGGCCCTTGATCAGATCGAGATCGAGGTCACGCGGGCGGCGTCCCTGGCCGCCGGGCTCTATCATCACGTGCTGTCCTCGGCGCCGAGCTCTGCCATGGGCACGGCCGAAGTTGTCGAAAGCCACGCCACGCGCGCGGGCGTGGTTCTGGTCGTGGAGGACGACGACGCCAATCGCGAGGTGATTTCGCGGTTGCTCGCGTCCCTGGGACATCGCGCGATTCCGGCACGGAACGGGCTTGAGGCGTTCACGGCGCTGCAGATGGGCGGGATCGACTGCGTCATCTCCGACATCCAAATGCCCGGCCTCGGCGGCCAGGGGCTCTACCAGCAGGTCGAAGAGAAGTTTCCCCACCTGGCCCGCCGATTCGTGTTCGTGACGGGCGATTATACCCGGCCGGAAACGCGGGCGTTCATCGAGCAGACCGGTTGCCCGGCCGTCAGCAAACCCTACGACCTCGAGGCGCTGGTGGGTGCGCTGCAGATCGCGCTGGCGCGCGCGCGCGTGCTCCGGCCGTCCGACGACGAGGGGCAGCAGGGTCCGGCGCGAGGGTCCGTCTGAGGCAGCGTACGCGCCTGACGGCTAGGGCACACCTTTCTCACACGCCGGTCACACCCGCCAGGATTCCCGCAGGGCCGGGGTCAGCACGTGCAGCGCGCGGTGGAGATCGTCCGTCCGGCCGCCGTAGCCGAAGCGGAGATGCCCGGGCATGCCGAAGTAATCCCCCGGGACGAGCAGGACGTCGCGTTCGGCACGGGCGCGCTCGACCACGTCGAGCGACGGAACGGGATGGTCGTAGCGGACGAAGCAAATCGCCCCGCACTCCGGCTCGCGCCACGCCAGACCGTCGTCCAAGTCGGTGAGCCAGTCGGCCAGGACCGGGTAGTTGGCGTTGAGGATAGTCCGAGTGCGCGCGTGAAGCGGGGTTCGCTGCTGGATCGCGAGCAGAGCCAGCCGATCCGTCAGGGGTCCCGGCCCGATGACCGTGTAGTCGTGGCGCTCGAGCAGCGCCCGCTTCACGTCCGGCGGACTCACGATCCAGCCGATCCGGAGGCCCGGAAGGCCGTACGCCTTGGAGAGCCCACCGACGACGATCGTCCGGTCGGTGGCCCCCCACCACGTGGGTGTCGCTCGTCCCGCACGTTCGGCTCCCTGGAAGACCTCGTCCACCACGAGCCAGGCGCCCACGGCCCGCGCGCGCGCGACGATGAATGCGCGCGCTTCCGGCGACAGCACATGCCCGGTGGGATTGTTGGGATCCGTTACGATCACCACGTCGGTTCCGGTGGCGATCGTCCGGCTGATGTCGTCGGGGTCCGGCTCCCAGCCGCGTTCGGCTCGGAGCCAGAGCGGCGCCACCGCGGTCCCGGCGTTCTCGGCGAGCCCCCACATCTGCATGTACGTCGGCGCCACGATCACCGCGCGACGACCTGCCCCGAACAGCGCCCAGCACACCACGAAGTTCGCCTCGGCGCTGCCGATGGTCACGGTGACGTGCTCCGCCTCCGCGCCCGGATAGAGGGCCGCGATGGCCCGCCGCAGCTCGACCGAGCCGTCCGACTGCCCGTAGCCCAGGGGCAGATCCTGAATGGTGGCGGGTCCTTCCCCAGCCAGCGCCAGCAGCTCGGCGACGGTGAGCGCGTGCACGCCGCTCTCTGACAGGTTGAACCGCACGCGGTGTTCCCACGTGCTTTGCCACCGCTCGAGATCGAACGGAACGAAGGGCTGCAGTTGGGGGGACATCTGGGAGAAGGTACTGCGGCAGCCGGCGTCCGGAAGCGGGTCTCCCCATCCGGACGCCGGCGTGCGGGCGCGTCAGCTGCGGCGCAGGCGGATGTCGCCCGAGCCGGTTTCGATTTTCATCTGTCCCCCGCCACTGCCGATCGTGCCGACGACGTGGTCCCGCTCCCAGCGCTGCATGGTGAGCGGAAAATCCAGCTCGATCCCGCCGGAGCTCGTCTCCAGCTCTACCCGCGCGCCAAAGCCGGCCGGCAGCCCGAGGGTGACGTCCCCAGACCCGGTGTCGACCGCGAGATCGCCGGGCGGGCCGGCGAACGCGAGATCCACGGACCCGCTCCCCGTGTCGACGAGGACCGTCTTCGCCGTGACGTTGCTGCCCGTGACATCCCCGGAGCCGGTATCCACGTTCAACTCCTCGACCCGAACACCTTGCAGCGAGACGGAGCCGGAGCCCGTATCCAGCCGCAGCATGCGGCCCGTATGGCCGGTGACGTCCACCGAGCCCGACCCGGTGTCCACGTCCAGCTCGCCCTCGGTGTCGCTGGACCGCACTGACCCCGAGCCGACGTCCACGCGGATCGTGCCGGAGCTCCGTGCCACGGTCACCGCGGTGGCGCCGCCGTCCAGCAGCACGTCACCCGCGAGCCCAGTTGCATCCATGCGCCCGACGGCGAGATAGACGGCGATCTGCCGCCCGCGGGGCACTAGGATCCGGATGTCGGCGTGCGCGTCGAGCCCCGGACCGGCATCCCGGATCTCCACTTCACGACCCGAGCGCCTGCCGCGGTCCCGGCTCCAGTCGTTGAACGTGCCGTCGTCGCGCACGCGCACCGTCGATCGTCCGCGCCACGCGTCATCGGGCCGGTAGACCAGGCGGTCGTCGGGATACACGATGCGCAGCGTTTCGGCGTCCCCGATCGGACCGCGTTCGACGCGGAGCCGGGCGGCGTCGGCGCCCCCCCGGCGCACCTCCACGACGACGGCGGGGCCGGACCCGGCTTCCACAGTCGCGTGGCCGGCCAGGTTGTAGATGGCGACTCGTTCGCCGCGGAGTTCGAATCGCTCCGGCGCCTGCGCCGGAAGCGCGGCGGACGACCCGACAAGAGCGCTCGCGGCGGTACCCAGCGTGGCTACCCATGACAGGAGAGCCTGTCCTCGCATGGCTGCCTCCTCAGAAAAAAACCGAGGGCCGACGGCGTGGCGCCCTCGGCCGGCGTTCAGGTGTTAGACAGCCTTACGGATCCGAGGGTTGGAACGTGTCAGCGGGTCTCGGTGGGCTCCGGGGGGCGGCGGGCGGCCGCCGCGACCACCTCCTTGCCTTCCTGCCGATGATCGAAGAATCGCTGTGTGGGGTAGGCGAAATCGATGTCGGGGTGCTGCGCGAACTCCGTGAGAATCGCCTCCCAGATCTTCTCCACGGCGCCGCGCCGTTCACGCGGGGCGCAGAGATGACGTAGGGTGAGGAGGACGCCGCTGTCCGCCACACTGGTGTACACCGTTGGGGTCAGCGTCTGATAGAAGATCAGGAACCGCTTGGACACTTCCTTGATCTGCCGTTGGGCCGATTCGGTGAGATGCGAGGCGTGGGCGTTGGCGATGCGAAGCAGGATGGCCTTGGCCTTTGTCCAATTGCTTTCGAACGTGATGAGCACCGGGATCTCGTTCCAGATGTACTGAAACCCCTTCGTGTAGTTGGCGGTCACCTCCGTGAGCACCCTGCCGTTAGGCACGTGCACCACGCGGCCCGTGCTCTGGTCGGCGTCCACCCAGTTGCCGATCTCCATCAGCGAGAACTGGAAGATCCGGATATCGATGACGTCTCCCGCCTGGTCGCCGATCTGGATGCGGTCGCCGACCTCGAAAGGCCGGCGCCAGAGAATGAACGCCCAGCCGGCGAGGTTGACGAGGATGTCCTTGAGGGCGATGGCGATGCCCGCCGACACGAGGCCAAGAAACGTGGCGATGGACCCCATCCCCTCGAACCAGATGCGGCCGACGACGAACAGCCCGATGGGGACCGCGATGTAGCTTGTCGTCTTCTGCCAGCGGTAGCGGACCGCGACGTCCTCGACCTGCCGCCACACGATGCTGAGCGTGATGCGCCGTAACAGCCACAGCAGCAGGATCACGACGAGCGACGCCGCGAGCCGTCCCTGCACGACGGTGCTGAGGCCGAGGGTCTCGGACAGCCAGGTGGTCACGCGGTTCATGGCGCGCAAACTGCGGTCATGGCCCGGCCTTGGGAAGAGGTGGAGACGAGTGCGGCGGGATCACAGCGTGAGCAGATCCGCCGGCGCCGCCAGCCAGCGGGTCGGCTGCTCGGGCGCGAGGTGCTCCCGCGGAAACGGTCCCCACAACACGGCGGCGGTGGCGACGCCAGCAGCCCGGCCGGCGGCCATGTCGTGGGGCGAGTCGCCGACGAACACCGTGCGCGCGGGGTCAGCGTCGAGTGAGGCGAGCGCGCGTTCGACGGGTTCCGGATCCGGCTTGGGGTGCTCGACGTCGTCGGCGCCGACGATCACGCGGAAGTGGCGTTCGAGGCCGCAGAGCCGGAGTCCACGCTCGGCACTCGCGTGCAGCTTGCTGGTCACGACCCCGAGCGGACCGCGCCGGGCGAGGGCCGCGACCGCCTCCGCGACGCCGTCGTACGGGCGGACCATCCGGTCGTGATGGGCGTGATTGTGCTCCCGGTACGTCGCGACCATCGCGTCGATTTCCGCCGGGTCGTTCGTGAAGTGGCGGAACTGGACCCACAACGGCGTGCCGAGGCCGGCAAGCCAGACGTCGTCCGTGGGCATCGTGCCGCGGTGGACGCGCATGGTGTGCCGGTAGGAACTCAGGATCAGCTCCACGGAGTCGATCAGCGTCCCGTCGAGGTCGAACAGAAACGTGGTGAAGCCGTTGTTGCCGCTCATGGCGTGATGACCGCCTTCGTGACCCGCAGGGCCTCGACGTCGGCCAACGCGCGCCCCGCGTCGGCCAGGCCGTACCGGCTCCCGATCACGCGCGCGAAGGGCAGGCGGTCGCGGTGCCGGGCCAGCAGGGCGAGGGCGCGGGCCACGTGGCCGAATTCCGTGCCCCACTGCCCGCGGATCTGGGCGTGTTTGCGGTTGACGTCCGTGTGGATGTTGAGCGTGATGGGGCCGACATCCGTGTAATGGCCGGCGATCACATACGTCCCGCCGTCCCGCAGCAGCCGCAGGCCTTCCGGCACCGCCGCGGGGTTGCCACTGGCCTCGATCGCCACGTCCACGCCGCGTCCGTCCGTAAGCGCGCGGATTCGCTCGTCTCGTTCGTGGGGCGGCACGGTCTCGAGGGAAAGTGTGACGTCGGCGCCGAGGTGCCGGGCGAGCTCGAGGCGTGCGTTGGGCGCGCCGATGATGATCACGCACGCCGCACCGCGGAGACCGGCGAACGCCGCCGTGGCGAGGCCCACCGCCCCCGCGCCCTGGACCAGCACCGTGTCGCCCATCGCGATGTCGCCGCGCTCGACCGCCGCGAACCCGGTCGACAGGCCACAGCCCCCGCCGATCACGTCGTCCGGCTCGACGCCGTCGGGCAGCTGAAGGATGGAGACGCCGGGACGGAGATAGATCCGCTCCGCCCACCCGCCGTAGAGTCCTTCGTCGGCCGAAAACGTGATGCCGTACACGCGGCGGTGCGGACAGCGGGTCGGCTGCTTCGTGACGAGGCAGTGCCAGCAGCGCCCGCACGTGCCCCACACATCGTAAAAGGTGACGACGTCGCCGGGTACCAGCGGTCGGCCCAAGGCATCGGCCGTCACGTCACGCGCTTCGAGCACGCGGCCAACACTGACGTGACCGGGAATGATGGGGAAGGGCACGCCGGCCAGTCGACCGTGATGGAGGTGCACGTCGGTGCCGCACACTTCGCTCACGATCGTCTCGAGGAGCACGGCGCCGGGCTCGAGCACGGGGTCCGGCATCTCGCGCACTTCGATCGGCTTCCGAGGCCCGGGCATCACGGCGGCGCGCGGCATGCCCAAAGCTAGACGGGGAGACGGGGAGACGGGAAGACGGGAAGACGGACAGGGAATGCGCCGCGCTCACCCAAGGGCCGCCGTCAGGGTCCGGGCCGCGGGCGCGAGGGTGTCGTCGGCGACGGAGAGCGGCTCGCCGATCGCGATCCGTAGCGTCGCAAACGGCAAGGCCTGGATCTTCCGGTCCCACGTCCGCGCGCGATAGGATCGGGAAGCGAAGAGGCGCAGCGGGACGATCGGCACGCCGCTCTGGGCCGCGAGGTGAAGGACCCCTTTTTTCAGTTCGCGTGCGGGTCCGGCCGGCCCGTCGGGCAGCACCACCGTCGAGTACCCCGCGCGCAGCAGGACGACGAGCGCATCGGCCGCGGGGCGGCCCCCGTGGCCGGTCGAGCCCAGCACGATCTTCCGGACGCCGATGCCCCGAATGAAGGCGTGGATCGGTTTCATGTACCACAGGGGGTGCTGCATCCAGGCCTGGGGCGCCGCGCGCAACGGTCTGGGGAAGCGCGGGACGCTACTCTGGAACAAGAGGGAGATGGCTTCGTGCCAGAGGCAGAAGATGTAATTCCGCGACTCCAAACGGGGTGCGCCGCTGACGACTACCCGGATGGTGGGTCGCTGGGCGAGGTAGTACAGGGCGAACACCCCCGCAAGTCCGTAGCCGTAGACGGCGAGCAGCGGACGGAGCGGGAGGGGAACGGTATCGACGCGCACGTCACGACCGCTCCTTCGCCATCGCCGCGATGCGTCGAGCTTCCTCCTCTGGAGTGAGGTCCTCCAGGTGGGTGGCGATCCACCACACGTTGCCCGAGGGATCCTTTACCCCGCCGTAGCGTTCACCGGCGTGGTGCATCGTGGTGGGCTTCATCACCGAGGTGCCACCCGCGTCGAGCGCGCGCTGGTAAACGGTGTCGCAATCGTCGACATACAGGTAGATGGCGGCCGGCATCGCCTTCCATTCGCCTCGGGGCTCGCCCAGCATGACGGCCGCGTCGCGAATGCGCACTTCGGCGTGCATGACGCTGCCGTCGGCCCGGTGGAACCGGCGCTGTTCCGTCGCGCCGAACGCCCGCTGGAGGAAGGTGATCAGCCGGGCAACCGCGGGAACGATGAGGTACGGCGTGACGGCCTGGTAGCCGTCGGGGATGGATTTCACCGGCATGCGCCCTCCGAGTGCCGGCGTGGAGCCGGCTCCGCGACGGGTCCGCTCCCCACGAGCTTACGTTCCTGGGCGTCGCCCTGCCAGCGGCCACCCCGGATGATCCCGCGGCCTCAGCGTCGGTCGCGTCGTCGCGGCTCCAGCGTGAAGTGAACCGGCAGGCGTACGAGCTTCGCGACCGGCTCGCCACCCTTTATGGCCGGCGCGAAGCGCGCGGCACGGACGGCCTGCTCGGCGGGCGCCACGAACACGCTGTCGGAGGCGGCGACCAGTCGCACGAGCTTCTGATTCACGCGGCCGTCGGCGTTCACGACGAAGTCGAAGACCACCCAGCCTTGACGTCCATCGTTCCACGCCGCCGGTGGAAACACGAGGTCGCCCAGCCGCTCGAGCGTGGGACTGGTGACCCCGGCTCCGCCCGCCACCACACCCGGGATGTCGCCGGCGAAGGTGCGCACCTTCGAGAGGTCCGGGACGGGCGGCATCGCCTTCACCGCCACCGGGGGCGCCAAGCCGCGATCCGCTGTCCCTGTCTTGCCGCCGCACGCCGTTCCGCCCAGGGCGGCGAGCGAGAACAGCACGACGGCCGCGCCAACGCCGGGTTGCGCACGGGTCACCGTCATGGAATCCCCAAGAGCTTGTGAGTTTGCAGACTGACTTTCCACCACGGATGCGCGGCCGCGTAGGTCCGGACCAACTCCGTATTACGCGCCAGGTCAGGCCCGTCCATGGGCTGCAGGGAAAAGTGGTCGAACGCGAGCCCGTCGTATCGTTCAGGCTCGGCTCCCTCCTGCGGGCAGACGAGCTTGAGTTCGTCGCCGGACGTCTGGACGAGCGGCGCGCCGGCCTTGGGGCTCACGCAGATCCAATCCACCCCGTCGGGCACTGCCTGCGTGCCGTTGGTCTCGACGCCGACCTCGAAGCCCGCTGCATGGAGCGCCGCCACCAGGGGCTCGTCGAGCTGGAGCAACGGCTCGCCTCCGGTACACACGACGTACGGGTGCGCGTCGGCCCGGCCCGGCCAACACCGCGCGCACGCAGCCGCGAGGGCGGCGGGATGCGAAAACTTGCCGCCTCCCGCGCCGTCGGTACCCACGAAGTCCGTGTCGCAGAATCGGCAGACGGCCGTCGCACGGTCGCGCTCCAGTCCGCTCCACAGGTTACACCCGGCGAACCGCAGGAACACCGCCGGTCGCCCCGTGTGCACGCCCTCCCCCTGCAGCGTGAAGTAGATCTCCTTCACGGTGTACGTCATCGGCCGGTCCCCACGCTGGTCCGGTAGCGTGCCGGGTCGGCCACGCCCAGCTCCGCGAAGCCCTTGAGCCGGAGGCGGCACGCGTCGCAGGCGCCGCACCCGGCGCCCGTTTCGTCGGGATCGTAGCACGAGACCGTGAGCGCGTAATTCACCCCCAGGTCCAAGCCGGTCCGGAGGATCTCCCGCTTGGACATCCGGATGAGGGGGGTGTGCACGGCAAATCGGCCGTGGCCCTCGACGCCGGCCTTCGTGCCGAGGTTGGCCAGGCGCTCGAAGGCTTCGATGAACTCGGGCCGGCAGTCGGGATAGCCGCTGTAGTCGAGCGCGTTCACGCCCAGGAACACGTCCCAGGCCCCGAGCACCTCGGCCCACGCCAGGGCCAGCGACAGCAGGATCGTGTTGCGGGCCGGAACGTAGGTCACGGGAATCCCGCGTCCGATCTCGTCGTCGGCCCGGTGTTTCGGCACCGGGACGTCCGCCGTGAGGGCCGAGCCCCCGAACGCGCGGAGGTCGAGGTCCACGATCTTGTGGTCGGCAACCCCGAGCGCCGCCGCCACCCGCCGCGCCGCTTCGAGCTCCGCCGCATGACGCTGCCCGTAGCGCACGGTGAGCGCGTGCGCGACGAACCCCTTTCGGTGCGCGATGGCGAGGGTCGTCGACGAGTCGAGTCCGCCCGAGAGCAGGACGACGGCCGGAAGCGGCTGCATGCCTGTAAGCTAGGGCGTCGCGGGACGCGTGTCAGCAGGAGCCCTCGTCGCGCCGCCGCCCGCGTGGGCCTAGATTCCCGCCATGTCCCAACTGCCCCGTGCCGGTCCCATACCCCGCCCGGATAACCCCGACCAGGCCCGCGATGTGCTTCGGGCGGAGGCGTTTGCGGCGCCGCCGGTTCAGCGCATCGCGCTGACGGCGCTCGAGTTCACGTCGATCTGTCCGCGCTCGGGCCAGCCGGATTTCGGCCGCGTGGAAATCGAGTACGAGCCCGGCGACCGCTGTCTCGAGTCGAAGGCGCTCAAGTACTACCTCTGGTCCTACCGCGATCAGGGGGCGTTCTGCGAGACGCTCGCCGCCCGCATCGCGGACGACGTCGTGTACGCGATCGCCCCGCGCCGCGTGACGGTGCGCGTGCACCAGAACGTCCGTGGCGGGATTGCCCTCTTGGCCGAAGCCGTCCGGGGCTCGTAGGTGTCGTGGGTGGTTGCGGTCGCGGTGACGGTCCTCGTTGCCGCCGGCCTCACCCGCTACATGGTCGCGATGCCGGGCAGTTCCTTTGCCGACCCGCTCCCACCCCTCGATGGCGACCTTGTCGCCCTGCGCGACCGGCTGCGGGTCCACGTCGAGATGCTTGGCGGAGAGATCGGTGAGCGGAGCGTGTGGCGGCCCGACGCGCTGGCCGCCGCGGCCGAGTACATCGAGGCGGCGTGGCGCGCGGCAGGCTACCGGGTGGGCCGGCAGGCCTTCACGGCGGCCGGGCGCGAGGTGGTGAACCTCCATGTTGAGATTCCGGGGGTCGCGCGCCCGGACGCAGTCGTGGTGGTCGGTGCGCACTACGATTCCGTGCTGGGGTCGCCGGGGGCCAACGACAATGGCAGCGGGGTCGCCGCGCTGCTGGAGTTGGCCGCCCGGCTCCGTCATCTCGCGCCCGCCGTGACGCTCAGATTCGTGGCGTTCGTGAACGAAGAACCGCCGTTCTTTCTCACGTGGGACATGGGCAGCCGGCGCTACGCCCGGCGCTGCCGCGAGGCGGGAGACCGAGTGGAGGCCATGCTCTCGCTCGAGACCATCGGGTGTTACCTGGATCTCCCCGGGAGTCAGCGGTATCCCGGACCGTTCCGGCTCCTGTATCCGGGGACGGGCAACTTCGTGGCGTTCGTCGGCAACCTGCGCTCGCGCGCACTGGTGCGCCGCTGCGTGGGCGCGTTCCGCCGTGCCACCCGCTTCCCATCCGAAGGGGCGGCCCCGCCCGGCTACCTGCCGGGCGTGTTCTGGTCGGACCACTGGGCGTTCTGGCGCGAGGGGTTTGCCGCGGTCATGGTGACCGACACGGCACCGTTTCGCTATCGGTACTACCACTCGGTGGACGACACCCCCGACAAGCTCAACTACGACCGCATGACACGCGTCGTGGGCGGACTCGGCGACGTCGTGACCGAGCTCGTCGGCGCGCCGACGCCTTCCTTCGCACACGACACGGAGTGATTCCATGACGCGACTTTACCGCGCCCTGCTCGGTACAATCGTCCTGCTGGGCCCCGGCGCCGCGGTCCTCGGGGCGCAGGTTGCAGCGCCCGCGGTCGACCGGGGTTACGCCGACGCGATCGACAGCGCCCGCGCAGCCGTCGGGGAACTGCTGGCGCGCCAGCCGATTCCCGGGGTGTCCGCAGCCGTCGCCGTGAACGGGGAGCTGGTGTGGTCGGAGGGGTTTGGCTACGCCGACCTCGAGCAGCGGACCCCGGTGACGGGACGGTCGATGTTCCGGATTGGCAGCGTCTCGAAGCCCATCACCGCCGCCGCGGTGATGCGTCTCGTAGAAGCGGGCAGACTGGATCTCGACGTGCCCATCCAGCGCTACGTGCCCGACTTCCCGGAGAAGCCGTGGCCGATCACCACGCGCCAGCTGGCGGGTCATCTGGGGGGCATCCGGCACTACCGGGGTCTCGAGTTCCTGCTGAATCGACCGTTTGCCACGGTGCGCGCCGGTCTCGCACTGTTCGAACGCGACTCGCTGCTGCATGAACCCGGCACCGCGTACTTCTACTCGAGTTATGGGTGGAATCTCATCAGCGCTGTGGTCGAGGAGGCGGCCGGTGAGGCGTTCCTCGCGCACCTGCACCGGGCGGTGTTCACCCCGCTCCGGCTGCTGCACACGGCGCCGGATCGCAAGGATAGCGTGATCCCCGAGCGCACGCGCTTCTACGGGATTCGTAACGGCGTGGCCATGCCAGAACCTGAAGTGGACAACAGCTACAAGTGGGCGGGCGGCGGCTTGCTCTCCACGCCGGAAGACCTGGTCCGGTTCGCGTCGGCGCATCTCGCACCCGGCTATCTCATGGCCGCGTCGCTGGAGACCCTCTTCACCTCGCAGCGGACGATGGCCGGTGAGGAGACGGGCTACGGGATCGGCTGGTACGTGGCGAAGGATGCCGCCGGCCGGCGCGTCGTGCGGCACGGGGGTGGGTCGGTGGGCGGTACGGCCATGCTGCTGCTCTATCCGGACCAGGGCGTGGCGGTCGCGATCGTGGCGAACGTGTCGGGTGCCGAGTATCGCGACGTGCCGCGGCGGATTGCCGAGGCGTTCCTCGTCGCCGCCCCGGTCAGGACGTCGCCACGATGATCGCGAGTGACAGGAGCCCGGTGACCAGGCGGAACCCGATCGACTGATGGAACGGGGTCGGATCGGGGGCAAACCCGCGGCTGGGTGGCAAGTCCAATCGGTGCCATCGGTCGGGTGCGGCCGCAACGCCGACGGCGGCTCCCACGACCGCACCGGCGAGCGCCCCGATCCCCGCGTATTCGAGCGCCTCCAGCTCGCACAGGAACTCGGCGCACCCGCTCACGGCCCCCCTTCCCACGAGGCCCCCCACCAGAAAACCCAGGCTGGTGCCGACGGCGCCGCCGAGGAGCCCGCCCTTGAGCCGGTTCTTGCCGCGGTACACCTCCACTCGTCGTAACGCGCCGAACGGGATGGTCGTGATCCCGGTGTCCGACCCCACCCGTACGACGAGCGTCGTATCCGTCCATCTGGTGAACGTGCTCTGTGCGCGTCTGAGGTGAAGCCCCGGGGCCAGCACCCGAATCGTGTCGCCCGGAGTGAGGGGTGGGAGTTGCTGGGCCGCCGCCGGCAGTCCGACGACGAAGAGGGCGAGCAGTGTGATCGCGACGCGCATGGGGTCCTCCCGTCAGGTGGGAGGATGCGCCACCGCGCGTCAAGTGGGCGTCAAGCGCGGTGTGTGGCTCGCCCGCAGCAGCGTGTCGCTGCTGCAACTCTTGACGCCCCTTCCGGGTGGGTGCCTAATCAACGATGCATACCCAACCTGGAGTTTCCATGCGACGTCTCTTGCTATTCGGGGTTGCCGCGCTGCTCGCGGGCTGCGCCGGCGACCGACTGACCGGCCCCGCCAGCGACCTGACGGGTGCCGAGCCCGCGTTGCGGTCGGCCACCGCGGCGGGTGAGCTGGTTGTGATGACCCGCAACATGTACGTCGGCGCCCCCGTGGAGCCGATCCTGGTTGCCGCGCCGGCAGACGTGCCGTTCCGCGTGGCGGAGGCCTGGGCTACGTTGCTGGCAACGGACTTCCCGACCCGCGCGTCGGCCATGGCCGACGAGATCGCGTTCCGCAAGCCGCATCTCATCGGCCTGCAGGAAGTTTCGCTGCTGCGCTCGCAATTCCCGAGCGACATCGTCGTCCCGCCGGGCGTTCCCCCCAACCCGATTCCGAATGCCACGAACGTCGAGTTCGACTACCTGGCCGGGCTGCTCGCCGAGCTGGCGTCGCGGGGGCTGCACTACACCGCCGTGGCGACGATTGAGAACACGGACGTCGAGGTGCCGCGATTTGACGGCGTGCAGGGGGGGATTCCCATCTTCACCGACATCCGGCTCACGGACTACGACGTGATCCTCGCCCGCAATGACGTGCCCGTCGCGAATGCCGCGTCCGGCAACTTCGCCGTGGCCCTCCCGGCGCCAGCCGGCATCGACGTGCTGCGTGGGTGGACGGCGGTGGACGCCACGGTCGGCGGCGTGACGGTGCGCTTCGTCAACACCCATCTCGAGGCCGAAGCGGAGATCGTGCGGAATTTCCAGGCGCAGGAGCTGATGGGGATCCTGGCGTTCGAGCCCAAGCCGATCATTCTGGTCGGCGACCTGAACACGGGCCCGGGGCGGCCCGCGGCGGAGGGCGGGCAGGCGACGTACGACTTCGTGCTGTCGACCGGGTTCATGGACGCGTGGTCCATGAAGAAGCCCGCCACGCAGAACGGGTTCACATGCTGTCACGTGGGTGACCTGACGAATCAGCATCCGACCTTGCGGCAGCGCATCGACCTGGTGCTCGCACGCGGCGCGATCGGCGGGATGCTGACGAACGCGTGGATCGTGGGGAACACGACGGGCGATTACTCCCGTTACGGGGTGTGGCCGTCGGACCACGCAGGTGTCGTGGTGCGCTGGGTGTTCCCGAAAGGGATGGCGGAATGAGCTACGCGGCGGTTGGGCGGTTGTCGATCGGTTTGCGAACCGTCCAACCGCCCAACCGCCCGATTACCGCCGCACCTCCCCAATCTCCCCCTTCAGCGCCGCGACCGTCCGGCGCGCACGCTCCACGAACGGCTGGAGCACCGGATCCGCGTCGGTCCAGGCGTCGATGAACCGCTCGTATTGCTCGATGGCCTCCGCCGTCCGTCCCAGACGTTGGAGCACGGCGCCCCGTTCAGCCCAGGACCGCACCCTGAACCCCGGCCCGCCGGCGGTTGGCGGAATGGAATCGATGCGCGCCAATACGTCCGCCGCGTCACGCAACTGACCGAGGCGGGCCAGCACGTCGGCCCAGGCGGCCGACCGCACGAGCCCGTACTCGCCGGCGAATTCGTTTGGCGGGGTCGATCCCAGCGCGCTCGACGCGCGCGTGCGGGCTTCGGCCGTGTCGCCCCGTTCCAACGCGAGCTCGGCGCGCGCGACGCGCCACGTGCTGGAGCCCGTCGTGTCGCTGAGCCCCAGGAACCGTGTCAGCGTGGTCGTGTCCCGATCCGCGAGGAACGCCGCGAGAAAGACCGTCCCCGCGGCGGTCACGACCTCGCGGAGGCTCGTCGTATCGGCGCCGAACCGTGCTCGGAGGCCGTCCAGCCACCGCCGGACGGTGGCGCTCGCGCTGTCCGCGGGCAGCGCGGTCTGGATGTACACGCTGGCCTGCACGAGCGTGCGCGTCGAGGCTTTCGGGAGCGGCACGCCACCGGGACCCGGAAACGAGTCTAGCGGAATGATGTCGAACAGCGTGTTCGCGAAATCCAGGGCGGCGCGGATCCGCCCGCCGCCCGCGAGGATGTTGGTCCCCCACTGGGCGAGGGGTTGGACGCCCATCGCCGATACGCTGTCCACCCGGCTCAGCGCCGCCGCGGCGTCGCGGTACTTTCCGCGCTGGAACGCGATCAACGCTTGCAGGGCATCGGCCGAGGCGACCGCGCCAAACGTGCGGAGCTCGCTCACCTGACGGCTGGCTTCGTCCCATTGCTGCTCGCCGATCAGCGCCTGCGCGAGCTGCACGCGCGCGATGGGCGTGTTGGGGGCGACGGACACCCATCCCCGTGCGGTGGCAAGCTGGGCGGCCCGGGCGTCCGCCTTGGAGCGATCGACGGCGGGCCGGCCCAGCCGCGTGACGAGGTCGGCCGGGAGCCCGTACACGGCGGAGTCCGCGAGGCAGACGACGCCGTTCCCTGGGGCGGCACAGGCGTTGAGCCCGTCGAGAATGTGCCGATAGGCCACGAGGTAGCTCGAGTCGAGCGCCAGCGCCTGCTGAAACGCGCGCAACGCCTTGCCGAGGTTGCCTACGGTGTCGGGCGGTGGGAACGTCGACGCCTGATGATGGAAGTGCGCTTCGCCCAGCTGATACCACGCTTCCACGTCGGTCGAATCGCGCGCGATCATGCCCTCCGCAATCGCGCGCGCGCGGCGGAAATCACCCCGTTCGTACGCGGCGTGGAACTCGATCAGGCTGCGCAGGCGGGGTGGGAGGGAGGCGCTGTACCGCTGCGCCCTGGCGATCAGCTCGCGGCGGATGCCGGGGTTCCCCGTGACCCCCTCCCACCCCTCGGCATCGCGGAGCCGCACGTACGCCAGCGCGAAGGTGGAATCCAGCGCGATCGCGCGCTGGAATGACGCGCGTGCCGAGTCGATCTGGAACTGCTGGAGCCAGGCCACTCCGGCGAGATACGACCGATACGCGTCCAGGCTTGAGGTCGTCTGTGCGAGCACGTCCGGCCGCTCGCTGACCGGCGCGCCGCTGATGTGGAGAATGCGTGCCGCGAGCGAGTCGAACAGCGGCCGGGGGTCCGCGCCGAGCGGGGCCCGCACGATCTCGGTCGCCAGTCGCTCACCCGTCCGGACGTCGTGGATCTTGCCCTCCACGGCCAGGGAGTCGCCTTCGCGCCGGATGTCGCCCAGCACGAGGGTGCCTACCTTGGCGTCACGCGCCGCCGCCTGCGCTTCGGCAAAATCCAGGGACGCCGGGCCGTCCACGCCGCGCCGGCGGAGCAGGGAGGCGGTCCGCTCGTCGTCGTACACGCGCAGATCCTGCCAGTGGGCGACGGCGAGCCCGACCAGATTCATCGCACCTTCTTCGAGATACTGGAACGCGGGATCGCCGGTTCGATTCTCGAACGGGAACACGATGAGGCTCTTGCGCGGATCGCCTTCGACGCGGAACCCGCGCGGCCAGAACGCCACGGCGGCGGCCACCCCGGCCACGGCGAGCGCACTCACGACGAGCGCCGTGCGGCGGCGCCCCCCGACAAACCGATACCCCGCGCCGCTGGTCGCCGCGTCGAGCGCGGCGGTCAACTCGGCGGCCGTCGCGAAGCGCCGCTCCGGGTCCTTGGCCAGCGCGCGGTCGATCACGCCCTGCAGCTTGAGGGGATCGCGTGCGAGCTTGGGGGCGCGTCCACTGATGACCTGGGCGACCACCGCCTGCGGCGTCGGGCCGTCGAACGGTGGGTGGCCCGAGAGCGTTTCGTGGAGCACGCAGCCGAGGGCGTAGAGATCCGTGCGGCCGTCGAGGTTCTGCTCGCCCAGGGCCTGCTCGGGGGACATGTACGTGGGAGTGCCGACGGCCATCCCGGCCTGCGTCAGGCCGGCGGCGCCGGCGGAGGCGCTGATGGCCCGGGCGATGCCGAAGTCGGCGACCACGGCGTGCCCATCGGAAAGCAGGATGTTCGCGGGCTTGATGTCGCGATGCACGACATTCTGGCGGTGCGCGTAGTCGAGGGCGGCCGTCACCTCCCGTGCGATGCGGACGGCGTCCGCCGGCGGGAGCGGGCCCTCGCGCAGGATGCGCTCGCGCAGGGACTCGCCCTCGACGTAGGGCATCACGTAGAAGAGCAGCCCCGCATCGTCGCCGGAATCGTACACCGGCAGGATGTGGGGGTGCTGCAGCTTCGCTGCGATCTCGATCTCGCGCAGAAACCGCTCGTGGCCGATGGCCGCCGCGATCTCCGGCCGCAGCAGCTTGATGGCGACGGTCCGGCCGTGCTTGCGATCGAGGGCGCGGAAGACGACCGACATGCCGCCCTGGCCCACCTCGCGCTCGACCGCGTAGCGGCCTCCGACGGCGGCCTGGAGGCGCTGCAGGAGCTCACTCATGGTCTCTCGTACGCACGCGACGGGCGGTGGGTTTCCGTTTGCCGGACCGCCCGTGCGCGCGCCGGCCTACACCGGTCCAATGGGGAGCTTCCGCACCGGCCTCCCCGTGAGCGCGAACACGGCGTTGCACACGGCCGGCGCGATGGGCGGCGTCCCCGGCTCCCCAATGCCGCCGAGGGCGTCGCCGCTCGTCACGATGTGGGTTTCGATCGCCGGCGCTTCCCCCATGCGGACGAGCGGGTAGTCGTGGAAGTTCGACTGCACCGCGCCGCCGTTGGCGATCGTGATCTCGCCGTAGAGCGCGGCCGAAAGCCCGAACATGATGCCGCTCTCCATCTGGGCGACGATCGTATCCGGGTTGACCACGTCGCCGCAGTCCACGGCGCAGACCACCCGATGCACGCGGACGGTCCGATCGTCGCGCAGGGACACCTCGGCGACTTGCGCTACGAACGACCCGAACGCCTCGTGCACCGCCAGGCCGCGTGCGCGACCCGGGGGCAGCGGTGTGCCCCATCCCGCACGCTCGGCTGCCGTCGCGAGCACCCGGAGGTGCCGGGGGTGTCCCCCCAACAAGCGCTGACGGTAGGCCAGCGGGTCGTGGCCGCCGGCCCGCGCCAGTTCGTCCAGGAAGCACTCGGTCACGTACGCGTTCTGGGAACTCCCGACCGAGCGCCACCACCACGTGCTGATGGGGAGGTCGGGCTTGGCCCACGTGACGTGCAGGTTCTGCACCTGGTATGGCAGGTTGGACGCGCCCTCCGTGCTCGACAGGTCGATGCCGTTGGGGAGCGGGCCGAACTGCGAGACGATGGAC
>Ga0224512_10000102_pt1 | contig 91348 bp, 81 predicted proteins | sample SF_May12_sed_USG_4_FD_169103 | JGI IMG/M metagenome (GOLD analysis project Ga0224512, IMG submission 169103) | Sediment microbial communities from San Francisco Bay, California, United States - SF_May12_sed_USGS_13 | ecosystem: Environmental > Aquatic > Marine > Sediment | place: USA... | reverse complement strand
CCGGCAGGCACCCGACGGCCGCGAGGTGAAAGGCGTGGTTGGCATTATCGAGTCGACCTTATCGCTGCTTCGTCAACCGGACGTCACCCACGTCGGGGCGGCTACCGACAAGGTGATCCGCTCCTTCCGCAACCAACTGTTCGACGGGTACAAGACCGAAGAGGGCATGGATCCGGACATCCTGGCCCAGTTCCCGCTGGCCGAACGGGCCCTCGAGGCACTCGGGGTGGTGGTGTGGAAGATGGAGGAATTCGAGGCCGATGATGCTCTGGCAACAGCGGCCTTGCGGTTCTCGGACGATGTTGAGCGGGTGGTGATCCTGACACCCGATAAGGACCTGGCTCAGTGTGTGGTCGGCGACCGGGTGGTGATGTTCGATCGAAGGCGTGAGATCGTCATCGATGAGGATGGTGTGTGGGAGAAGTTCGGGGTCGGTCCCGAGTCGATCCCCGACTACCTGGGACTGGTGGGCGATTCCGCCGACGGTTTTCCCGGTGTCCCTTCGTGGGGAGCGAAGTCGGCCGCAAAACTCCTCGCCCGCTATGTCCATTTGGACCGCATTCCATCCGACGCCGGGGATTGGGATGTCGAGGTCCGAGGAGCGGAACGGCTCGCAGCGAATCTGCGCGAGCACCGCCGGGAAGCGGACCTCTACCGACACCTGGCCACCTTGCGGCGGGATGTTCCGCTCAAAGAGAGCCTCGCCGATCTCGAATGGCAGGGGGTTCGCCGGGACGGATTCCTCGAGTTGTGCGACGAATTCGGGTTCGCCGACGTGAGAAACCGCCCGCACAAGTGGGCCGAGTAGTTCTCAGCGTCCAGGACCCAGGCCGCTTCGTTCCCAGCCGCCGGCACAAGGTGGTATGACCCGGTTGCTGTCGCCCTTTTTGCTCAGTTTTGGCCGCTGAATTGCCGAAACAATCAATAATGAAGCGTTTTTCCGCGTCCATGAGTCGCGGTAGCGACGGCAAGCACATCTTCTCCATAGCGGGCGGCGCGGTAGCGGCCGTCGTGTTTCTCGCTCTGGCCTTGGTCTTCACCAATTCCTACGGGTCCCAGCAGGTAGCCGCCAATGCCCGGGCGCTGCACTGGACCAACGCCACGCTGGGTTCGGCTTCTATTGCGCGCGCCTCGAACGCCCAGGCCATCGTCTTCACCGTCGACGAGCAACTCGGGGTTGCGGATCCCGAGGCAGCCGCCCGGGCCCGCGAGGAAGCTCGAACCAACTTGGCCAACCTCGAGGTCTGGATCGGCGGATGGGACTCCGCGTTCTCCGAGTCCGACACCGTCAGTTTGCTCGACAGTTTTGCCGCAACAAGCAACCAGGTCCTCGCCCTGCTCGATAGCGGGCAGGTCGGTGATGCAGTAGAACTCAACAACGGCCCGGCCGAGAAACTCTACGCCACCCTCTCCATCGGGCTGGAGAGCGCCCAGCAGGACATCACCGAGGAGATCGACAACACCGAAGCCCTGGCAGGTCTCGTGGCGGCCATCACTCGTTTCCTGGTCACCCTGCTCATACCGGTCGGCACCATCCTCATCTACCGCTGGCTGGTACATCGCCAGGCGGTCCGCAGCAACCTCGTACTGCAGGTCAAACTCGCCGCCGAGCAGAAGCTCCGCAAGGCTCGGGACGAGTTCATCGCCAACATCTCCCACGAGATTCGCACTCCGCTCACGAGCATCTACGGATTCTCCGAGGTGCTCATCGAGGAGGGTCTCGTTGATCCCGAGATGGCGATGGAGTTGATCACGCTGATCAACGGTGAAAGTGCCGAGCTGTCCAGGATGGTTGAAGACCTGCTGACCGCAGCCCGGCTGGATGCCCATGTGCTCAACTTCAAGTTCGAAGCCGTATCGGTCGCCGACGAAATAGGAACCGTGGCGGCTCCAATGATCCGCGGTGGAGCGGAACTAAAGATCGACGTGCCCCGGGTCATGATCTGGGCGGATCAGATGCGGTTGCGTCAGGTCATCCGGAACCTCGTCTCGAACGCGATCAAGCATGGCGGCGACCGCGTGACGATCTCGGGTCGATCCGAAGGCGCCCGATTCTTGCTCACCGTCGCTGACGACGGAGCCGGCGTTCCAGAGGAGATCGAGGGTCGGATCTTCGAACGATTTGTCCATGAAGGCAGTGAGCCGCTGTTGACCGGCAGTGTGGGTCTGGGCCTGGCCATCGCCAGGATGCTGAGCGATGAGATGGAAGGCGATCTCACGTACGAGCGTGTGGACGGCGAAACGCGCTTCGTGCTCAGCCTGCTGCGGGCCACCGAGGCCCTCGCCCGGGAACCCGGGTTCGTTGAAGATTCATCAGCGATCGCCGATACCCGCATTGGCAGGCTCGGTGGCGTGGCGGCCAGCTTCGCCGGAAACGACGGCAAAGTGCAAGGAGATGGAAGGGGAGTGGAAGGGAGCGACGCTCTGGCGGCCGGCGATCCCTGGAGCGCGCCATGAGGTGGCGGCCGCTGACGCGATTCGTCGCTGTGGTCTTGATTGCCGGACTGGTCGTCTCCGCTTCGCCGCCACTTGGTGCAGCGACGACCGATACCTTCCGCGATGAGTTCAACAACATCAGCTACAGCGGTGACGATGGGATCGGGGGGTCGTGGGCCGCGGACTGGTTGGAGAGTGAGTCTCCCCAGAATGCGAGTGCCGGAAACTTGAAGGTGTCAGTCGACGGGACCGAATCCTTCGCTGTGCAATTCACTACCGGCGGTACTGGGGACTTTCTCGAGCGAACGGCCGACCTTTCGGCGTACGACACTGCCTCACTGAGTTTCGACTACCGCAGAGACAATGCCAACGCCTCCTTTTCATTCAAGGTCTGGGCATCCGCCAACGGCCCGTCAGGCCCCTTCACCGAAATCTTCGCCATCACTCCCGGGGATGATGCTCTATACGTTGCATCCGGCAGCCTGGATATTTCGGGCCACCGGTCGGCAACCACCACGATCCGGTTCTCCAATGAGGCAGGGGCGGCCACGGGTTTCTACCTCGACAATATCGAGATCTCGGCTATCACCGCGAATCTGCCGCCCGTCGCCGTCGACGACGCCGGCTCGACGCTTGAGGACACTGCGGTGGCGGTCGATGTGCTGGCTAATGACTCGGATCCGGATCTGGACTCGTTGGTGGTCGATTCGGTGACGCAAGGGACCAACGGGTCCGTCGCCAACAACGGCTCGGATGTCATGTACACCCCAAACCTCGACTGGTTTGGGACCGATACTTTCACCTATACGGTGACCGACGGTAACGGAGGCTTCGATACCGCCACGGTCACGGTCACGGTCACGGCCGTCAACGACGATCCGCCGGTGGCGGTTGATGATGCGGATTCCACGCCTGAGGACATTCCGGTCACGGTTGATGTGCTGGCGAACGACTCCGACCCGGATCTTGATCTTTTGACCGTTGATTCGGTTACCCAGGGTTCAAATGGCTCGGTTGTCAACAATAGGTCGGACCTGACGTATACCCCGAACCTGGATTGGTCGGGGACCGACACGTTCACCTACACGGTCACCGACGGCAACGCCGGGTTTTCCACGGCCCAGGTGACGGTCACGGTGAGCGCGGCGAACGACGATCCCGTGGCTATCGACGACACCAAGACCGTGAGCGAGGATTCATCCCAGACAATCCCGGTGCTCGACAACGACTCCGACGCCGACGGAGATCCACTGGTTGTGAACGCCGTGACCCAGGGTGCCAACGGGACGGTCACCGACAACGACACCGATGTGACCTATACACCGGATCCGGACTGGAGCGGGACCGACACGTTCGGCTACACCGTTTCGGACGGCCAGGGAGGTTTCGACACAGCCAATGTCATAGTTACGGTCGATCCGGTCAACGACGACCCGCTGGGCGTCCCCGACGCTACAAGTACTCCTGAAGACACTCCCGTCAATATCGACGTCCTGGCCAACGACAGCGACGTCGACAGCTCCTTCCTGATTGTCACGGCAGTGGCCAACGGGACCGGCGGCACGGTGACGACGGACGGTGCCACCGCCACCTACACGCCCGAACCTGACTGGAATGGAACCGATACCTTCACCTACCGGGTCTCCGACGAGCTGGGGGGATGGTGCGAAAGCACGGTCACCGTGACCGTAACTCCAATCAACGATCCTCCGCTGGCGGCCGACGACATCGCAACTACTCCCCGGGATACCCCGGTGTACATCTGGGTATTGGCCAATGACGAGGATCCGGATCCGGACACGTTGTCCCTATCGGCCGTCACCAACGGCGCCAACGGATCGGTGGTCAACAACGGCATCAAGGTGACCTACACGCCCAAGCCGGGATGGACCGGGGTCGACGCTTTCACGTACACCGTGTTCGATGGCAAGGGCGGCTTTGATACCGCCCGCGTGACTGTGACGGTCACCGCCGGGCCCAACCAGCCGCCGGTTGCCAAAGACGACAGCAAGGTCACCGACGAAGACCTGGCGATCACCGTTCCGGTACTGGCCAACGATTCCGATCCTGACGGAGATGCGGTCGCAGTGAGCGCCGTCAACCAGGGTGCCCACGGCTCGGTTGCCAAGACTTCCACCAGCGTGACCTACACACCGGACAAGGATTGGTCGGGGATCGACTCGTTCAGCTACTCGATCAGCGACGGTCGTGGGGGGACGGCCACCGCGGCGGTGGTGGTTACGGTCAGGCCGGTCAACGACGCGCCGGTAGCTCGGGACGACAGCAAGAGCACCCCGGAAGCCACCGCCGTGGTTATCCCGGTGCTGGTCAACGATTCCGATGTCGACGGTGACCCGCTGGCCGTGGCAACCATTTCCCAGGGAAGCCGTGGCGTCACCACGACCGACGGCCTATCGGTTATCTACTCACCTTCTTCGGGTTGGGCGGGCAGCGACTCGTTCACGTATTGGATCACAGATGGCCACGGCGGTATTGATTTGGCGACCGTGGTCGTCTACGTGGGAACCGTCAACAGGGCTCCGACCATCTCGGTGACCGGCGACACTGCTGTGGCAGAGGGCGATCCGCTCCTTGTGGAGATCGCCACCGAAGACCCGGAAGGGGATGAAGTCTCAATCGGCGTTAGCGATCTCCCAGGGTGGGCAAGCATTGTTGACCACGGCGATGGTCGGGCGACGATCTCGGGGACCCCGGGGTTCGAAGCTGATCCGGTGAGCGAAGTTACGATCAGTGCTTCGGATGGGACCGTCACTGCCAGGTTAACCGTGACGATCGAGGTAGTGGATGTCAATCGACCGCCGCTGATCGGACCGGTGGCGTTCAGCGGTGTGAATGACGATGGCACGTTCTCCTTTGCGATCAGCGCCGCCGATCCGGACGGCGACCCGCTGGCCATCTCGGCCACCGGGCTGCCACCCTGGGCTGCATTGGTCGACAACGGCGACGGGACGGCGACCATCGGCAGTGCCGGAGTTCCGGATGATGCGGTTGGATCGTTCTCGGTCGTGATTTCCGTGAACGACGGCGAGAACACGGTGACAGTGACCGTGTCGCGACCCATCGCCGATCTCCGCCTCGGCCTGCCTCCCGAGTTGACCCACCAGGCCTTCGGAACCGACGGATCCGACGCCCTGGTGTCGACGGCGCTGAAGCCCCGAGTCGGTACGCCCGACCCGCCTGGCGCCCATCTGACTCCCCGGGAGGGACTGATGGTCGCCTTCGGGTCGGCCGTCGAGACGATGAAGAACCAGGTCATCCCGGCCGTCGTCCTGGGTGTGGTCATGGCATGGATGCTCATGCTGGGCGTAGGCCGTACCAAAGAAGAAGAAGAGCCAGAAGCGGCGTAGAAGAGGGCTGTATTTCTCGTTCTCCATCCCGTGCGCTGGCGTTCTTGCCTCTGCCTCCGGCCTCTTGCCTCTCCCGCCGGCGGGCGAGGCGCGAAGCTGCCGGAGGCGGCGAAGCGGAGAGGGTGGGAGCACAGTGGCGCGGGCTTCTTCCACCCTCCCCCTAACCCCCTCCCGCCGGCGGGAGAGGGAACAAGATGGCCCTGGTTTTGCCTCCCCTTCTTGCGGGGGAGGCGCGAGCGAAGCGAGCGGAGGGGGTGGGAGCGAAGCGACAGGCGAGGAACTGCCAACGGCGGCGTAGCGAAGACGGTGGGAGTCCTCCATACTGGTAGGTGATGGATGCGAATCGCGACGGGCCGCTGATCGGCCTCCTCATTCTGTTCTTTCTCCTGGCAGTAGTCTTCGCCGCCGCGGAGATGGCTCTGGCGCGGGTGTCGGACCTCCGGGTGCGAACCATGGCAGAGGAAGGACACCGGCGGGCCGGGCGCCTGGCTTCGTTGCTGGACACTCTGCCCCGGGTGATCAACGCCATCTTGCTGGCAGTGCTCCTGGTCCAGATCGGTGCTGCCATCATCACCGGTCTCCTGGCGGAGCGATGGTTCTCCAACATCGGGATTGTGATTGCGTCGGTTGTGTTGACCATCGTGTTGTTCGTCTACACGGAGGCCATCCCCAAGACGTACGCCTTCCGCCACCCGACTCGAGTGGCTCTGGCCTTGACGTACCCGATTGCGCTTCTCGAATTCCTACTTCGCCCCATCGTCAAAGGATTGGTGTGGTTTGCAGACCTCCACGCCCCGGGCAAGGGGGTGTCGATGGCCCCGACTATCACGGAGAGGGAGTTGCTGAGCCTGGCGGCCGATGCGGAGGAAGAAGGCGAGATCACGCCCATCGATCGTCATCTGATCGAACGCGCCTTCCGCCTAGGTGACCGGACTGCCGAAGAGGTGATGGTGCCTCGGACGGACATCGTCGCGGTCCCGGCCGGCGAATCCGTCGGCGACGCGGTGAAGCTGGCCGTGGATGCCGGTCACCGCCGGTTGATCGTCTACGAGGACGACCTCGACCAGATCACGGGAGTCGTGTATCTGCGGGATCTGGTGCGAGCCAGTGGAGACGCACCGCAATCGGTGCAAGCACTGACCCAACCTGCGCTGGTCGTCTCGGAGTGGAAAAGGGTGGTCGAGTTGCTCCGCGACATGCAAGCACGGGGAACACATCTCGCCGTCGTGGTCGACGAGTTCGGTGGCACCGCCGGCATCGTCACGATCGAGGACATTGCCGAGGAGTTGCTGGGAGCGGTGGCCGACGAAGGTCGGGTGCCCTCCCCAACCTTCACCAAACTCAGCGCCGGACACTGGTCGGTTGACGGTGCCGTGCTGGTCGACGAGCTGGCCGAGCTTATCGGTGTTGACCTTCCCGAAGGGGAATGGACCACCGTGGCGGGGATGGTCATGGGCCTGGCAGGGGAAGTCCCGGAAGGCGGAGACGAGGTGGAGGCCGGCGGGTACCGGTTCCGGGTCGATCTGATCGAGCAACGTCGCATCAAGCGGGTGGACGTCCGGCGGCTGTCCACCTGACCTCTTGCGGTGGGTCTTTCGCCTCTATGGTCGTCTCCGGCGAAGAGAGAAAATCGGGGTGGCGACTATGCACCTGCAAAGGTGTCGAAAGGAGGTGTCATGCCTGAGATCCGCGAACAGGAGCAAGCAACTCGCGTACCCACCGCTCCTCCCGTCCGTTCCAGGGCGGTCGAGTTCACTGTGGCGATTCTGGGATTCGTGTGCCTCGCCGCCGGAGCATATCTGCTCTTCGCCCTTGAAGACTGGTGGCTGGGCGACGTTGCCGAAGCTTGGCATCTGGGTGCCTTCATCATCGGCGGCCTGCTGGTGATGACCGGCCTGGGAGTATACGCCAACGAGAGCTACCACGAAGATGGGCATTGGACGGCCCGGGTGGTCACCGGAGCGGTGATCGCCGTGCTGGGGCTCGCCGGCGCGATAGCGGCTGCCCTGTTTCTGATCTTCTGATACCTGCGAACCGACGGGGACTGCCTCGAGCGGTCCCCGTCGTCGCGAGGGCAAGGTCACCGATTCGTCTCTGCACTAGCCTCGCGGATGACTTGAGTGCAGGAGACGTCACATGGAATCGCATCCCAACGTCGAGCGAATCAAACAGGAGTATCGAGCGTTCGCCGAGGGCGACTTCTCCGGACTTGCCAAGCTCTTCTCGGAAGACGCCGTATGGCACGTGCGAGGCGACACCCCACTAGCCGGCGACCACACCGGTTGCAAGGCCATCGTCGAGTTCCTTCGCCGTTTGGCGCTCGAGACGCACGAATCGTTCATGATCGAGGTGCACGACATAATTGCCAACGACCGGCACAGCGTGGTCCTAGCTCACACGACGGTCAAACGAGATGACCGAACGTACACGGCCGACGAAGTGCACGTCTTCTGCACCAACGACGACGGCTTGATCACCGAGGCCTGGGGTCTGAGCTCCGACCCGGACGGCCAAGGCCAATTCTGGTTCTAGGCCGGGCGTAGCCCGGCCGTTCCCAGTTACCAGTAATCAGTTCCCAGCCCTTCTCCCCGCTGGCGAGCGAAGCGAGCCGGTTTGGGGGGAGTACGCCGGACCTGAAGGGTCCGGCGGGAGGGGGATGTTTCACTGACTGTTGACTGCTCGCGATTTCACCGGATCGAGCAGTTCTGGAGGAGCGATCTGTTCCATGAACTCCGGATAGGCATCTTCCCCGCGTTCCACCCGGTTGAGACGGGCTAGTTCTTCTTCCGGGCTGACCCGCATGCCCCACACGCGATCGATAATCCGAAACACGATGGAGGAATATCCGCCGCGGGCTCAGGCCGGAGCAGGCTCGACGACGGCAGAGTGATGAACTTCGGAAAGCGGAAGACGGAAGTGGAATATCGTCAGCCCATTCTGGCGCTCATACCGAATGTCGCCTCCCATCTGGTCGAGCAACGTTTCGGCAACGGCCAAACCGAGGCCGACGCTCCCCGCCAGTAGCGGGCGGTCCCCCTCATGCACGTAGCGCGTGAAGAGTCTTCCGACCATCGCTTCCGGCACTCCGTCACCATCGTCGACGACGGAGCAGTGGTACCAATCTCCCTTAGCGATGCCGTTGATGGCGATGCTCGGTCCACCATGGTCGATGGCGTTGGCCACCAGATTGGTGACAACATGGCGGAGACGGAATCGGTCGGCGAGGACCGTCCCGGGTGAGATGACTATCTCAGGCCGGCGATCCTGGTGCAGGAACGGCGTGAGAGCCTCATGGATTTCGCGCACGATGTCCACATCGTCCATTTGAAACGACAGGGTGTCCGAGTCTCCCTTGGCCGCTACCAGGAGGTCTTCGACCATGCGGCCCAGGCGGCCCGCCTCCCCGATGATCAGGTCCGTTGTGTCGGATACGACACGTCGATCGCTGAACCCCTCCTCTCTCATGGCCAGGGCAAATCCGTAGATGGCTGTGAGGGGAGTGCGCAGTTCGTGGGATAGGTTCCCAATCATTTCGTCCCGGGCCCGGCCGAGCGCCTGCTCACGTTCGAGCGACACCTCCAGGTCGGCCTGCTTCTGCCTGCGGCGATTGATCGATCTGAACATCAGGATGGCGAGAGCCGGAACAAAGAACGCCACCCCAAAACCGGCCGCTCGGGCGACTCTCCCGACGTTTCCCCGCTCGGCTGCAACAACGGCGGCCTTCTGGTCCCGGTACGGGATCAGGACGTTGCGGAGACCATCAAATGCGGCAGATAACGACATCCGGGCGAGGTCCCCGGCTTCACCCACCCGGCGGGCCTCCACCATGTCCAGGGTCTCCAGGGCGGTTGCGGTTACCGCTTGGGCAGCCGATCTGATCGATGTGTTCAGATCGGGATCGGCTTCGGCCAGGAGCTCGAGGGAACTCTCGATCTCTATCACAAAACTACGACCATCTATGACGATGGCGTTGGTGACGTCTTCGGAAGTCAGATCGCTTTGTTCGGCCGCAGCAAAGACCAGCGCCAGATCGATGGACGAGCGGGCGGCAGTTGCCGCGTTGAGCAGTTCCTCGGCCCGGAGGAGGGCTTCGGAGTCCTCTCCAATGCGGGCGGCCTGGTCGCTATTCGAAAACACAATGGCAAGCACTGCGATTAGCAGCGTGGCCACGACCGTCAGGCCCGTGGCCGGCCGGGTCGATGTTCGAGCTGACAAAGGCGTTCCCCGCATAGGTAGCAAGGGCATCGGCACCTTTTGTGGCCCCCTTGAGACAACTGCTGGCTCATAGCGCGGCGAATTCATTCAGGTTTTCAGCACACCGCCGATGTAGTCCTTGGGATGAGAGGCTTGACGATGTCTGGTGCCCACCGGCGCTCAGTGGCGGGAGCTATGCTTGCCGTCTTTTTCGTGCTGTCCACCCAGGCCATCCCTGCACAAGCGCTTTCCCCCGATTGGAAAGATGAGCTGGCCGAGATCGATGAGATTCGAAGCGAAGCGATCGCCGACCTCGTCGCGGTGGCAGGAGACTTCGAGGAATACCTGGCCGGAGGGCCGTCTGCGGCCCAGGCGGCCAAAGAACTGGCCACAACCCTTGCCGATATGGGAGAGGTGAAGAGCGAGGCGGTCGTAGAGATCCGGTCGATCATGGATGAGTACCCACGGGCTCCTCAGGTGCAGCATGCCGGGTGGTTTGCAATAGGGCTGGTCACGGCCACCGAGAGTTTCTACGCAGATCTGACGACCTTGCGCTACGAGGAATACATCGCTGGGTTGCCGCCCCCCCAAGACCCGCCACCCACCACGACCACCACCACGCTTCCGGTGACCACTACCACGCTTCCGGTGACGACTACCACGCTTCCGGTGACGACTACCACGCGTCCGGTGACGACTACCACGCTTCCGGTGACGACTACCACGCTTCCGGTGACGACTACCACGCTACCGGTGACTACGACCACCTCTCCGTCGGCCGGACCTTCCACTACCACTACCACGACCTCCACCACCGCGGCGCCGGGGTCGACGACGACGACAACAACGGTGGCCGCTACCACTGCCAATTCGGGCGCATCGAGTGACCCACCGGCGCCGGCGGCCATCGATCAGGGTTCTGCCCAGGATTTTCTTCTTTCGGCAGACGCAGAAGGAGACCGCGGGGGGCTGCCGCAAGCGGGTGAGTCGGCGAATCTTCTCGATATCGAACTGTCGGGGAAGACCGAATCGAATCCGCTCCCTTTTCAGAGAGGAATCACGGCGTCGCTGACCCGGGTTCTGGAGCCCCTTCTCCCGACCAGGGTGGCCGAGGTAGTGGTTTCGCCGCTCTTGATCATCGAACTGCTGTGGCGAGCGATCTCGTCGAGCGGGCAAGGCTTGGTGATGCCCATTTCGCTTCTGAGTTTTTCGATATTCAGCTTGCTGTGGGATCGCCGCCGATCCAGGAAAGTCCCGGAGGCGTTCTCTTAGTTGGGCCTTCGCCGGCTAGGCGTCCCACCGTTCAGCCCGGTTGCTTTCCAGAAGTTGGGCCATTGCATCTTTTTTGACGAGCCCTGAGGCGCGCCAGCGCTGGGTCACCCTGGCGGGGCCGGGCTCGGCCTTGGCCTGGGCCTTCTTTCTTGGCTCGCGAAGAGGTGGCCAGCAGCACAAAAGTCGGGGTGGAGCGGATAGCGAACTTCTCCACCGCGCCGGGCACCCGGCGAACGTCGACCTTGGTGACGTGGGCAGTATCGCGATACTCGTCGGCCAACTCGTCGACGATGCCGTCCATGGTCCGGCACGGCTGACAGCCGGTCTGCCAGAAGTCGATCAACACCGGTCGGCCACTGGCTGCCAGTTCCTCAATCTCCTCCAGGGATTCGACCCGGGTGGCACGGACTCGCTTGTTCCTTTTGAAGATCACAGCTCACCATGCAACACAGCTACAGCCACGAGTATGCCCGGGCCGCTGTCCCAGCAGGACTACCAACCGCTGCCACCTCCGCCTCCTCCGAAACCGCCCCCACCGAAGCCTCCGCCCCCGCCGAAGCCTCCGAAGCCGCCTCCGAAGCTTCCTCCCGAACCCCAAGGTGAGCCTCCGCCCCGGCTGCCCGCTCCGCCGAAGCCTCCACCGCCGCCGAAGCCTCCGAACCAGGAGTTGCGGTTGCCCGACCAGGAGTTGTCCCGGTAGATCGGACGCCAGCCGAGGGCCACGTCGACACCGCGGGTAATGATCCAGTGGTAGTACAGGAGCGTGAAGGGATCGAACACGCGCAGGTCGGATGGAATCGGCCGACCCGTCCAGGTGTCCTCCTGATGGCGCGTCCCTTGGTGGGCCAGTTCTGGCGCGAAGCGATCGGCGTCTTCGATCGTGGAGCGAGCTAAGGCCTGGCGTTGGGCCGCATAGGCCAGGGCGAACGGCTTTGGACCACGCGGGTCGGAGGCCCCGAACGCCGCGGCAACGTCGGCGTACGAGCCGGCCAAACCCAGGTCGGCAAGGGCGTTCCGAGCATCGATCCATCGGCGCATCGCCTGGGCAGGCTCCAGTGAGATCGCCAACAGCGCCGCAATCGTCCGCTTGGTATCTCCCTTTACTCCCTGTCCCGCCAGCTCATGCTGCAAACTCCCAAAAGTGGCGATCGATCGCTCTCCGGCCCGCAGCAAAGCGGCCGTGATCGAGATGGGTAGACCGAGGCGCGATGCTTCATCCCGGACGTGCTCGATCTCAGCCTTGGACTGGAGGCCGGCAATGGCCAGCTCGACAGCCACCACCGGTTCGTGGCCGAGCCTCCGGGCTTCGTGATAGGCGTCGAGGAACTCGGTCAGGCTCCCCTCGTCGTTGTTGAGTAGTAGGAAAGCGGCCAGCGCCGACAGCTCGATACCGTCTTGCTGGAGGTCACGGCCTCGCGTTTCGAGAGCCGTCCGTATCAACTCATATCGCTCCAGGGAGGCATCGGGGTCCTCTTCCAGGTCGGCCAGAGCAGCGGATACTGCCGGTCTGGCGATCGAATCCGGCAACCTGGCGTAAATGGTCTCGAGCCGGTCTGTCTTGGATCGGGCTACCTCGTAGGTCTTCTCTAGGTCCGCTACAGACTTCTCGAGGGCCAGGTCATCGTCGAGGACCGGTGCGGCTTGGGCCAGCCGTACTCCGAGGTCGGAGAGGATGGTCGGGCCAATGGGCGTCTGCCGGACCTGGCCGGCCACGTCCTGCGCCAACCGCCGCTTGGCTTCAGCAATCCGGTAAGGACGCAACGACTCGACCAGCCGGTGAAGCTCATCCAAGTTGACTTTGAACGCCGTGTCATCTCCGGTCGGCACCTTCACTGCATCTGTAGCCGTCTGTTGAACGGTTTCCTCGAGGACGTCTTGCTCGCCGGTGACCCGCAGCTCGAGCGGTATCTCCACTTCGGTGTCAAGGCGAGCCTGGTCGACCACGTCGATAGCGCTCAGTGCCCAAAGGGCCTCCAGCGCCTTCCGATCGCCGACCGGCCGGTCCTCGGCCAGGGCGGTGAGCGCTTCCAGACCTGCCGCCGTCGTGACCTCTGGTCCTTCGACTGGTCGGGCCAACATGAGCTCTTCTTCGAGCGTCAACTCGTATCCGGCCGGCTTCAGGCGGGCCAATTCGCCGTCCACCTGTTCCTGGCGCTTCTTGCGTACCGCCCGCACCTTATCCAGCCGGCTGTTGGCTGCCCCGGAGCCCACCAGGCCGGCGCCGAGAGCCAGCATCAACCCCGCAAACACCCAGCCGCCGGCCCCGGAGCCCTCTTCCTGCTGCGCCGGTCGGCTTGTCGCAGGCCCGGCCGGTTGCGTCGTGGCTGGTTCCGTGGGTTCGGTTGGCCCGGTCGGTGCCAACCCGGCGAGGGTCTGCTCGATTCCACCGACGATGGCGGCCAGGCCACCATCAAAGTCATTCGCTCCGAAAAAGCTGTTGCCCAAGCCGGCGATGAAATCGAGCTGGGAGGTCGAGATGGATACTCCCGGGCCGGTCTCGATGGCGGTGCGTTGATCTCTGAGGTTGACGACCACGACGATGCCATCGTTGCGCTCCGGATCGCCGACCCCCCATGCGTTACCCAGGTCCTGGGCATATTCGTTGGTATCGCGACCGCCGCTGTCTTCAATAACCACCACCGCGATCTCGTGACCATAGGCGGCTACCACCCGGCCGACGGCGTCTTCGAGCCGCCGATCGTCGAGGATGACGCCGGCTGCGTCGGTCACCCACCCTCCGCAGGTGATGCCTTCAAACTCCGGACAATCGACCGTCTGGGCGACGACCGGTACGGCGGTAACGAACAGCACCAGCAGCGCGGCTATGAGGATTCTTCGCATTCCACCCCTTTCCCCATCGAGCCTAATGTCGTTTTGCGCATCATCTTCCGGGATTAGGAGGGAATGATGACGATCATCCTCCGGGTTGAAGGAGAGGCATGAATCTGCATGGAGATCGAGCCACCATCGAGCGGGTGCTTACCGACTACCGGACCTGGGCGGTAGTGGGCCTCAGCGTGAACCCCGGCCGGGCCAGCCACCTGGTGGCCGCCTTTCTGCAATCGCGCGGGTTTTGCATCATCCCGGTCAATCCCGCTGCCGAACGGATCCTGGGCGAAAAAGCCTATCCCGACCTTGCCTCCATCCCTCATCCGGTGGACGTGGTCGACATCTTCCGTAGGTCTTCGCGCGCCGGGGTGCATGTCGACGAGGCGATCGCTATCGGCGCCAGGGCGGTCTGGCTGCAGTTGGATGTCATCGATGAAGAGGCAGCTGGGCGGGCACGATCTGCCGGACTCGACGTCATCATGGACCGGTGCCCAGCGATCGAGTATCCCCGTCTTGTCCGACAGTCACCGGGAATAGTCGAGACGACATGACCGGCCGGGTCTCGAAGATCTCGAACATCATCCTCCGGGTCCGAGACCTCGAGCGTTCGTTGGCCTTCTATCGTGACCAGCTCGGGATGACCGTGCTCGGAGCCAGCCAGGCCTTTGCTTTCCTGGACGGGGGCGGCGTGACGCTGGCACTCAACGCCATCGGGGAAGAGATCGAGGCGAACCCGCCCGGGTTGGTCGAGGTTGTCTTCGAAGTCGATGACGTTGACGCCTCCCACAATGCTCTGACCGGGGTCGGTGTGCAGTTCAGGCTGGCGCCGCGGATTGTCATGAGCAGCGAAGGTCGTGACCTGCTCGCGGCGGATTTCCGCGACCCGGACGGTAACGTGTTGTCGATCACCGGGTGGCGGCAGGCTGGCTAGAGCGTTTCTTCGATATCGTCCGGCTCGAAGACGATGTCCCAGCGATCCATGCACTCTGCGCACCGGTAGACGAGGATATCTCCCGGCTCCAGCTCTTCCTCCGCAGGTATCGGCGTAATCAGGTGGGCGCGACCGCCGCACTCGACGCAGATGATTTCCTGGGCGGGCTCCATGAGGTCACCTTACCCCGGAACAAAGACACCGGCTGAGGTTTGTGTTACCACGGGGAAGAAAGGGGCCCGAAACCTCAGCCGGTGGCTGGCGAGAGAGCTTTGTCGGATCAGGAACTCGACTCTACGGTGATGGCCTGGTGCGAGCCCTGCTTGATTGCAACCCGCTGGGGCTTGGCTTCCTCGCGGATCGGGAGGGTCACGGTGAGCACCCCCTGATCGTAGGAGGCGTGTACCTGGCCGGTGTCCAAGCGTTCGCTGAGCCGCACCTGGCGGCTGTGGGTTCCGGTGGGCCGTTCCCGCAACAGCCAGTTGGCACCTTCGGTGTTCTCGAGCTTGCGGTCGGCGGTAACGGTGAGGACGTTGTTTTCAACCATGAGATCGACGTGGTCCGGATCGACACCGGGGAGATCAAATCTCAGTGTGTACATCCCGTCTTTCTCGAAGGCGTCCATCGGCATGAGCGCTCCCCGCCAACCGCTAACCCGGGAACTCAGAAGCTGATCTAGCTCCTCAAACGGATCCATGAATCGCAGCACCATTGCTACTCCTTTCCTACTTTGATCAACAGATATACCATCAGTTAATTTGATAATAGATCACTCAAGTTTATCTGTCAAGGTGATCCGAGGTCGTCTCAGGATGAAGCAGCGGACGACTGACCGGTGAAACGAAGCAGCAGGTAGCCGATCAATCCGGCGATGCCGGAGCCGGCAAAGATGCCGATCTTGGCGAGATCGGTGAGTACCGGATCGTTGAAAGCCAGGCCGGTCACGAACAACGAGACGGTGAATCCAATCCCGGCCAGGGCGGCCAGTCCGAACATGTGAGTCCACGTGGCGTGGCGGGGGAGCCGTCCCAGCCCCAGGCGGACGGCGAGGGCCGTAAAGGCTGAGATTCCAACGATCTTGCCGACCAGTAAACCGATCGCGACGCCAAGCGCCACCGGACTGGTGAGGGCGTCAACGATATCCACGCCTCCGAATCGGACACCGGCGTTGGCGAGAGCAAACAACGGGACAATCAAGAAGGAACTCCACGGGTGCAACAGGTATTCGAGGCGGTTGAGCGGAGCGATCGATTCGTTGGCGATGGAGGCCAGTTGGCGTGCTTCGTGATCGATACGGTCGCGGCCGTGGGGTGATTCCGGCTCGGGCGAGTAGGTATCGAGGACGTACGTTGCCTTGCGGTGATACTCCTCATCAGAGTACATCGGCCGGGCCGGAGTCATTAGGCCAAGCGCTACGCCGGCCAGGGTGGCGTGCACACCCGATTCGAGGAGGAAGAACCAGGCGACGATGCCCATCGGCCAGTAGAACGCCCATGCTCGAATCCCACCTTTCTGCGCCGCCCACATGATGACGAGCGTTGTGATCGCGGCTGCCAGCCAGGGGAAGGAAAGATCGTCCGTGTAGAAGACGGCGATGACGGCGATTGCCCCGATGTCGTCGACGATGGCAAGGGCCAGCAGGAAGAGCTTGGCTCCCACCGGGACCCGGCTTCCGAGGAGAGCCACCACTCCGATCGAGAAGGCGATGTCGGTGGCCATCGGGATGCCCCAACCCCGAGTGGCCTCGCCCCCTTCCCCGGCGACGAATGCCAGGTACAGGAGAGCCGGAACCACCATGCCGCCCAGCGCAGCAAATACGGGGAGGGCCGCGGCTTTGGGATCACGTAACTCACCAACGACGAGTTCCCGCTTGATCTCCAAGCCGACCACCAAGAAGAAGATGGCCATCAGGCCGTCGTTGACGAGATCGCGGAGGGTTTCTTCGAGGTGGAAGGAACCCAACTCGATCTTGAAGACCGTTTCCCACAGTTCCTCGTAGGTGTCGCCAAAGGTCGAGTTCGCCCAGATAACTGCGATCACGGCGGCCACCAGCAGCACAATCCCCGAGGAGGCTTCGACCTGGGTGAACCGGAGTGCTGGTCGAATGAATCGTCGCGGGATGAACCGCTGCGAGTGGAGCCAGGTGCGATGGACTTCTTGGTCGGGCATGCCGAGAGGCTACCAACCGCCAGGTGACTTCCCCAGCTGGCTCACCTGTCGGCAAAAAGGCTGTGCCCTCATTGGGAAAACCGGCGCTGTGTCGGAAAGATTCCGACTCGGCGTTGCCTCCTCGGAACGATATGATGCCTGCCATGGCGCAGGTCGTGCAGAACCGTTGGCTGCGAAGTCTCTACGTAACGCTGGGCTTCATGATGCTGGGGATCGGCATCATCGGTACGGTGCTGCCGGGCATTCCGACCACCATGCCCATTCTGGTGGCGGCCTTTTTCTTTTCGAAGTCGTCGCCACGGTTCGATGACTGGTTGGTGAACCACAAGTTGTTTGGACCGCTGGTACGCGATTGGCGCGCCGGACTCGGATTCACCGCCCGGGCCAAGGCGATCAGTATTGCGGCTATCGCCATCACGTTCACGATCACGGTCGTCTGGGCGATCGACAACATGGCCGTGAGGATCGGACTGGTGATCCTGGCCGTCGGCATCAGCGCCTACATTCTGCGGCTGCCTACCAAACAGGTTGAGACCGTCTAACCAAACTGCCGGTTGGCCTCATCCCGGTTTTGGCGCTTGACTTGCTCGCTATTTCGGCAAGCTAGGCGCAAAAAACACGTTTGGAACGCTCCTAGGCTTCGGCTATGTCCCGGAATCGTGAAGTTGCCCGTTTGCTGAGTGAACTGGCGTTGCTTACCGAGTTGGATGAGGGATCGCCTCAGGCGTTTCGCGTGCGGGCCTACGACAACGCCGCCCGGGCGGTCGACGGTCTGGCGGTCGACGTCGAGACCATGTCAGCGAGCCAGCTCGTGGCAACCAAAGGTATCGGGAAGAGCACCGCCCAGAAGATCCGCGAGTACTTCGCGACGGGCACAATCGCCAAGCTCGAGAGACTGCGCGAGATGTTCCCGCCGGAGTACGTTGGGCTGACCCGCATTCCCGGACTTGGTCCGAAGAAGGTGGCGTTGCTGCACGAAGAGCTGGGGATCGGCAGCGTTGATGATCTCCGTCGAGCCATCGAGCAGCAAGCACTACGCGACCTTGCCGGATTCGGACCCAAGAGCGAGGAGAAGCTGATCCAGTCGATCGAACGCCTGGGCCTGTCCGGCAAGGAGGCCCGGACTCCTATCGAGCGGGCTCTTCCCATTGCGAAGGAGATCATTGCCGGGCTGGCCTCCCTGGAAGAGCTTGCGGTGATCGAGTATGCCGGGAGCCTGCGGCGATTTCGGGAGACGATTGGCGACGTCGACGTTCTGGTGTCCGCTCGCGATCACAGCGTGGTCATGGACCGGTTCCTCGAGCTGGCCGTCGTCAAGGAAGTGTTGGGGAAGGGGGATACAAAGTCGTCGGTCCTCACCCACGGGGGTATGCAGGTCGACCTTCGGGTCGTCGACCCGGACCAGTACGGTGCGGCCCTGCTCTACTTCACAGGTTCGAAGGCCCACAATATCCGGCTTCGCCAGCTGGCCCTCGAGCGCGATTGGACCCTCAACGAGTACGCCCTGTCGGAGATCGAGTCGGAGAAGGTGATCGCCTCCAAGACTGAGGAAGAAATCTACGGCGCCCTCGGGCTGGCGTTCATCGAACCGCCGTTGCGGGAAGATACAGGAGAGATTGAGGCTGCTCGGGAGAACGCCCTACCGGATCTCGTCTATCTCCAGGACATCAAGGGCGACCTCCACGTCCACACCGACTTGTCGGGTGACGGGCACGAGACCCTCGAGGACATGCTCGATGCGTTGGCGTCCCGGGGGATGGCCTACGTTGGGATCACCGACCACGGGGAAGACCTGCGCATCAATGGGGCCTCGCGTGACGACATGCTTTCCCAGCGGAAGCGAATCGCCCGGTTGGCCAAACGATACGAGCCGATGCGGATCCTGCACGGGTGCGAGCTCAATATCGACAGGGAAGGCAACGTGGACTATGACCAGGAGTTCCTCATGGGGTTCGATTGGTGCGTGGCCAGCGTCCATTCCCTGTTTGATCTCGACCGTGACGCGCAGACCCGGCGGGTCATAGCAGCGATGCGCAACCCCGCGGTGCATGCCATCGGCCACCTGACTGGGCGACAGATTGGATCCCGGCCGGGGATCGATCTCGATATCGACGCGGTGATCGAGGCGGCGGTCGAAACCGGCACTGCGCTGGAGATGAACTGTCATCTGCGGCGCCTCGACGTCGCTCCGGAAGTCGCTCGACGAGCGGCAGCAGCCGGCGCCGAACTGGTGATCAGCACCGACGCGCACACTCTTGGTGAGCTCGATCAGCTGCAGTGGGGGGTGCGCAATGCCCAGCGGGGGTGGGTCGACAAGGGACGAGTGGTCAACACGCGGCCGGTCGATCAATTCCTCGAATGGGCGGCTGCCAAAAGGTCCCGGTACCATCGCGCAAACCAGATCTAGGGATCCTGTGACGAGCTACTTCCCCGACTCCTGGTTCCTACGCCAAAACGGGCACCTCTTCCCCTACGACCTCCGGTACGACCCTGATGATCGTGCCCACCTCAATCCACTCGTCGACGGCCGGATCCAATTCCGGGTCGTTGCCGAGTCGGGCCTTGCTGCCGGATACCTGGTTCTCGAGGACGGAACCGGAAAGCAGATGACCAAAGTTGTGGCGGGTCCTCGATTTGATGTTTGGGAGGTGGTGGTGGATCCACCGCCGCAGCCGTTCTCGTACACGTTCGCGTTTCGTAGCGCCGGCGCCAGGGCTGTGTACCTCGTCCCGGCCGGGGTCAGCAACGCTGTGGAAAGGCTGGACCGCTGGACGATCCACCCTGACGATCTAGTTCCGTTTGAGGTGCCCGACTGGGCGCGAGGGGCCGTCATCTATCAGATCTTCCCCGAACGATTCCACAATGGAGATCCCTCCTCAAACCCCCATGGGGTCGATCTCTGGGGCGCTCCGCCCCACTCGCTACGCCACCAGGGTGGCGACCTGGTTGGCATCATTGAGAAGGCCGATTACCTGGCCGACCTGGGCATCGACGCGCTGTACCTGAATCCGATCTTCTCTTCGCCATCGACGCACAAGTACGACGCGGTGGACTTCTATCGGGTTGACGACCAATTCGGGGGCAACACGGCGCTGAGGAGACTCATCGATAAGCTGCACAATCGCGACATCAAGTTGATCCTCGACGCCTCCTTCAATCACTGTCACCCGAGATTTTTCGCATTTGCAGACCTCATCGTCGACGGGCCCGGGTCGGCGTATCGGGACTGGTTCGTCGTCCACGACTACCCGACGGCGGTCAAAGTGCGGCCCCATCGCATGGCCCTCTCCGGGTGGTCGAACCCGGACGCCTATCTCGAGCACCTCCGCCGACTGCCCGACGAGGCAGGTTTGCCCGTCGCGGAGGTCGATGATGACGGCCCACCGGTGGAGACCAGCTATGAATGCTGGAACGGCGTACCGTCGATGCCACGACTCAACCTTGCCAACCCTGAGACCCGCAGGTACTTCCTGGAAGTCGCAACCCACTGGATCAACGAATACGGGATCGACGGCTGGCGCATGGACGTGGCCCGCTACGTCGATGATGACTTCTGGGTCGATCTCCGCACCACGGTGAAGAGCGCTAATACAGACGCCCTCCTGCTGGCCGAGGTCCTGGGAGACGGGTCGCCGTGGCTACAAGGGGATCGATTCGACGCCACCATGAACTACACATTTCGGGACCTGTGTATCGACTACTTTGCCACCGGGAATTCGAGCACTGTGGAGTTCGTCGACGGATTCACGCGGATGCTGGCGTTGTACGCACCACAAGTGACCGCGGTCAACCAGAACCTGCTGTCCTCACACGACACCGAACGTTTCCTTCACATGGCGGGCGGTGACCCCATCAAGGCCCGGTTGGCGACTGCCTTCCAGCTGTTGGCGACTGGCGCGCCGGGTCTGTATTACGGCGATGAGGTAGGGATGACCGGTGGCCAAGAGCCGGCATCGCGGGGCGCCTTCCCGTGGCACGACAGCAACCTGTGGAACCGTAACTTGCTCGACACCGTGACCTCCCTGACTTGGATGCGCCGCCGGTATCGAGCTCTACGGTTCGGCGATATGCAGTTCGTGTGGCGCTCTCCAGATGCATTTGCGTTCACTCGCACATGGGAGGATGACCGGTTGTTGGTGATCGTCAACCGGGGGGCGGCTTTGGGGGCCATCTTCGTGCCCGTGTCATCCTCCCGGCCCGAGGCATTGTGGGGCCCGGGCCGGGCACGTTCTTCGTCGGGATCGGTGGTGGTGAACGAGGTCGGTCCTCTCACGGCCACCGTGATCAAGCTGTGACCCGGACCCCTCCCGGTGGCTGGAGGGGTCCGGGGGAGGGCGATCGGTCGACCAGCACCACGGGAGGTTTTGCTGCTCGATTGGCAGGATGATGTCGGGGTAGATGATCAACTGGTTGGGAACCGTGGAGCGTCCGTGTACCGGGGGGGCTTGCCGGCATGACCGACAGGATCTGCCAGATTTCGGCTGGTCGGCTACGCATCGTGACATACAATGAGGGGGTCCTAGTGCAACGGTCCAACGATCTGATCACCTGAGGGGGTGGGTCATGCGAGCGAGATACCCGTGGGTCCGCTTGACGACGTTAGGAGCCGGTTTGCTGCTGGTCCTGGCCGCCTGCGGCGGCGTCGATGTCGCTGAAGACCCAACCTCCAGCAGCGATGACCCGTCCAACGAGGAGCAGACGTCAAACGGCGATCCGCAAACCCTGGCGGAGTTCTTCGGATACGGAGAAGAAGACTTCGATGTGGCCGCTCAACAAGCGGAGGATCGCGCCAGGGAAATGGAGGTGCAGGAGAAGACGGCCGCCTGCATGGCCGAGCAGGGTTTCGAATACACGCCCTATGTCCCTGAGGAGATGTTCGCCTACTACGGGGGTCCCGAAGAAGACCTGACCGAAGAAGAGCGGATGAAGAAGTACGGATACGGGATGTTCACCTACATGCTCGAAGAAGCTCAGAACTTCGAGGAATTCGAAGACCCGTACAGCCCCGAGAACGATCCGAACTTTGTTCGCATGGAGGCGATGTCCGAATCGGAGCGGATGGCCTACGAGAAGGCCCTGTGGGGTGATTGGGAGAGCTTCGACTGGGAACCTGAGTACGACGCAGACGGCAACGAGATCTTCGTCGAGCCGGACATGTCGGAGATTGGCGGTTGCATGAACCTGGCCCAGGAAGAAGTGTGGGGCGGTGGCCAAGAGTTCAACGATGAGATGATGGCACTCCAGGAGCAGCTCGAGCCACTGTGGATGGATTTGTATGAGCGCATCGAGGCCGATCCGCGCATGGCCGACGCCAACGCCGAGTGGGCCGCCTGCATGGCCGACCGGGGCTACACCTTCACCAACCAGGAGGACATCTGGAACTACCTGGGCGAGAAGCAGGAGGAACTCTTCTCGGAGCAGCAGACATTCTTTGAGGAAGGCGGCGAAATCGAGGAAGGCGCCGATTTCGGACCGTTTGGGCCCGGGATCGACGAGGCGATGATTCAACAACTCGCCGATGAAGAGCTGGCCATCGCCTCCGACGACTGGGATTGCCAGGGTGGTAAGAGCTTCAACGATCTGCGCCAAGAAGTCAGCGAAGAATATGAGGCTCAGTTCATCGCCGAGAACCGCGATTTGCTCGAGCAGCAGAAAGCGTTGATGGATCAGGCGGGTTTCTAGACGTGAAACGCACCACTGTGCTGGCATTGGTGCTGGCCGCGGTGGTGGTGGCAGGCGCCGGCGGTTGGTTCGCCGGCAAGAGCATCAAGTCGCCCGCCCAGGTAGCGGCGGAGGCCGAACCGCCTGAGCCATCTCGCATCACGGTCCCGGTGGAGACGCGCACCATCTCGTCGGACATCATCATCAGAGGCGACGTCCGATTCGACCTACCCGCCACCGTGACCCTATCCGATCCTCCCGCCGTGTTGGGAGGGGCGGCCATCGTCACCCTGGCGCCTGAGGAGAACACCGATCTGGAGGAGGGAGGCCTGGCCCTCGAGGTCTCAGGGCGGCCCATATTGGTGCTCGAAGGCGATTTGCCGATGTTCCGCACGATGCGCCCGGGCGACGAGGGAGATGACGTGCTGCAGCTGGAGGAAGGTCTGGCCCGGGTCGGCATCGATCCCGGACCTGTGGATGGGGTCTTCGACGCGGCGACAGGCACCGGCATAGAGGCGTGGTACCGATCCCATGGCTATCTGCCGGTCGGTCCCAGCGACGAGGAGCAAACCGAGCTGGAGGCAGCTGAAGATGGGGTGGCTGCGGCACGCGAAGGAGTAACGGCAGCCAATCAAGCCTTGACCTTCGCCAAGCAGCCATTGCCCCAGTCTCAGGTGCTCCAGATGGAGGCTTCCGTTCGGGCCGCTGAGCGCGCCCTTCAGGAGCGGAAGGATCTGGCTGCATCGGCCGACGCGGCGGCGACCGCGGTGGTCGGTGACGCCACTCAGGATCTAGCCACGGCGGAGGCTGCCCGGGTCCTGGCCGACCAACGGTTGGCGCAAGCCCAGGCGGGTATCCATCCCGATACCGGGTTGCCACCGACGGGGGAGGAGTTGGCCCAGCTCGTCCAGGAGGCCGCCGATGCCACTGCGGCGGTGACCGCCGCCCAGGCTGCTGTGGATCAGGCGACGGCCGATCAGAATCAAACCAAGCGGCAAGGCGAAGCCATGGTGGCCGACGCGACCGATCAGTTGGCCATCGCCAAGGCGCAGCTGGCCGAGATGATCGCACCGCCCGATACCTCCGCCGAACGTGCCACTCTGGCGGATGCGAACAAGCGGCTGGCCGACGCACAAGCCGATCTGGCGAACCTACAGGCCCGGACTGGCAACACGGCGCCCCGCTCTGAGATTCTGTTCCTCAAATCGCTACCAGTACGCATCGACCGGGTATTCGTGGAGCGAGGGGATGTGTTGAGCGGCGATGTCATGCAAGTGACGGGCTCCCGACTGGCAATCGATACCGCTCTGGCAGTCGCCGACGCTCAGCTGGTCGATGTTGGCGATGTCGTGGACATCGAGGAGACCTTCATGGATGTCTCGACGACGGGCAAGGTTAGCTTCAAGGCCGACCGGGCCGGGACCAACGATGTCGATCCCCAGAAGGTCTACCTGGAGATACTGGCAGACGAAGACATCCGCGAGCTCAACGGTATGAATGTCAAGCTGACCATTCCGGTCGAGACCACGGGGGGCGAGGTGATGGCAGTGCCGCTGGCCGCTTTGTCGGCGGCGGCCGACGGAACGGCCCGGGTGCAGGTAGAGCACGACGACCGGAGCACCACGTTTGTCGAAGTGACCGCCGGCTTGTCGGCGGGTGGGTATGTGCATGTCACGCCGATCAACGGCGAGCTCCACGCCGGCGATCGGGTGGTCGTCGGCACGCAACCGGCCGCGTCGGATGCGTGAGCCGGTTGTTCGTCTCGACCGTGTCTCCCGGACGTTTGAGGGAACCACGCCGGTCCACGCTCTGCGCCACGTCGACTTCACGCTGGAGGCCGGCGAGTACGTCTCGGTGGTTGGTCCGTCTGGGTCGGGTAAATCCACGCTGCTGCACGTGCTGGGTCTCTTGGATGAGCCGACCGACGGGCTCTACTTCCTCGATGGGATCAACGTAAGTCTCATCGATGATGCCGAGCGCACCGGCCTGCGCGGTGATCGCATCGGCTTTGTATTCCAAGATTTCCACTTGCTGCGGCATCGCACGGTGACAGAGAACGTCATGGCGGCGCTTCTCTACAACCGCTTCCCGCGTCGGGAGCGGCGTAGGGCGGCGGTGGAGGCGTTGGAGAAGGTGGATCTCGGTCACCGGATGGACCAGACACCCGACAAGCTGTCGGGCGGCGAGCGCCAGCGCGTGGCGATCGCCCGCGCCATCGTCGGCCGGCCCAGCTTGCTGCTGGCCGATGAACCGACCGGGAATCTCGACACGGGCACGTCGGAATCAGTCCTAGAGGTATTCGACGACTTGCGGATTGATGGGCTTACCTTGGTGGTTGTGACGCACGACGAGACGGTCAGCTCCCACGCAGCTCGCCAGGTGTACATGGTCGATGGCCTGCTCTCCGAGTCGACGATTGGTAGGGGAACCCGATGATGAACTCGCCCGCCTCAATCGTGCGCCCTCACCTAGCGTTCCGCGATCTGGTAGCCGAATCGGTTACCAGTCTCCTGGCGCGTCCCGGCCGAAGTCTGCTGACGATCCTGGGGACGGTGTTGGGGATCGGGGCAATCGTGGCGACGTTGGGGATCTCCAAGACGGCCGGTAATCAGATCGTCACTCGATTCGATGCCCTGGCAGCAACCTCCGTCACAGTGACCCAAAGAAACGAATTCGGGTTCTTCGGTCCTTCACAGCAGACCGTCAATCTGATCCCATGGGATGCGGAGGATCGCATGAAGAGGCTCAATGGCGTGGTGGCAGCCGGCATCAAGTCCAACGTTTCGGCCGACGGCCGGCTAACCCGCTCGGTCCCTATCAACGATCCTCTCGCCCAAACCGAGTTTGCGATCAACCTCATTGCGGTTTCGCCGGGGTTCTTCGACATAGCCCAGGCCGAATTGCGATCGGGCCGGTTCTTCGACGAGGGCCATTCGTCCCGTGCTGATCCGGTGGCGGTCATTGGTCGTAGCGCCGCCCAGCGGCTCAACATCGATCGGGTGGACCATCAACCGGCCATCTTCGTTGGTGACACGACCCTCATCGTGATCGGCATCATCGAAGAAGTGGGCAGGGAACCGAGCTTGCTGGACGCCGTGGTGCTCCCCAACGGGACGGCCCGCAAGCTGTTTCAACTCAACGGCATCGATGAGGTGCAGATCAGGACCGAGATTGGGGCGGCTCAGCTCATCGGGTCGCAAGCGGCTACGGCCCTATACCCCAATGAGCCAAACCGACTACGAGTCGCCGTGCCGCCCGACCCGCGGGCCGTCAAGGGTGCCGTCGAGGAAGATGTCAACGCGCTCTTCCTGGTCCTGGGGGGCGTGTCCTTGCTGATCGGCGCTATCGGTATCGCCAACGTCACCCTGGTTTCGGTGCTGGAGCGAGTCGGTGAGATCGGCCTGCGCCGCTCGGTCGGGGCGGCGCGGCGTCACATTGCTTCGCAGTTCCTGGTCGAGAGCGCCGCCATGGGCTTCATCGGGGGCATCGTTGGGGCCAGCAGCGGGGTGCTGGTGGTAGTGGCCGTATCGGCCGCTCGGACCTGGACTCCGGTCCTCGATCCCTGGATTCCGCTCGGTGCTCCGGCGCTCGGCATGGTGGTCGGGCTTCTGGCCGGCCTCTACCCGGCGCTCAAGGCATCCCGGATGGAGCCGGTGGAGGCGTTGCGGGCCGGATTGTAATCCGCTTGGGGTTACTGCTGGAGGGTGGCCTGGGCCTCGATCTCGATCTTGAACTTTTCGCCGACCAGCACCCCGCCCTGGGCGAGCGGGACGTTCCAGGTGAGGCCCCATTCCTTGCGCTCCAGCTCGGCCGAAGCCTCGAAGGCAGCCATGGCGTTGCCTCACGGATCGTTGGCGACGCCGAGAAACTCCAGATCGAGGACGATCGGCCTGTTCATGTCGCGGATGGTCAGATCGCCGGTCAGCTTCCACTTGTCGTTCTCTGCTTCAATCGATGCGCAGCGGAAGGTGAGGGTGGGGTAATTCTCGACGTCGAGGAAGTCGGCGGAACGGAGGTGGTTGTCCCGGTCGTCGGTGCCGGTCGTGATGGACCCGGCATCCATGCTGATCTCGACCGTCGACAGCTGTCTTCTGAACCTCTTTGTAAGGTGTTGCTATGGAATCGGCCCTGACGAAAGAACAACTCGAGGCGTGGCGGCTCTTCCTCGAGGCCCATGCCGCTTTGACGCGCACCCTGGAGCGCGAGCTGATGGACGAACGCCAATTGCCCCTCACTTGGTACGACGTATTGGTCCAGCTCGAGGAAGCCGGGGGCAGTTTGCGGATGCACGAACTCGCCGATCAGCTCCTGCTCAGCCGCAGTGCCACGACCCGGTTTGTCGAACGCCTGGAGAAGCGGGAGCTGATCGAGCGTCGAGCCTGTCCCGAGGATCGTCGCGGAACCCACGTCGTCCTGACGGCTTGTGGCGAAGACGCCTTGCGGGGTGCTTCGCCGGTTCACCTCGCCGGTGTCGAGGAGCACTTCGCCGAACGGCTGACCAATGCGGACACCCAGGCCCTGATCAGGGCGCTGAGCAAGCTGGTTGTAAGCGATTAGTTCCAGTTCCTGGTTCCCGAGAATGGCTTCGCCGGCTGCTGGCTACTCGTAGGCGATCGCGTCGAGCACGTTGAGGCGCGAGGCGCGCCAGGCAGGCAGGACGGCGGCCACGATTCCGGCCACCCCGGCGGCGAACAGCGCTCCGATCAACTGCCCACCCGGCAGCACAAAAAGCAATCCCTGTTCGGACAAAGCCCGTACGACCGCCCATCCGAAGAGAATCCCAAGGGCGATCCCTAGCACGGCTCCGAACACCGAGATGATCACCGATTCCCAGCGAATCATCCTGCGCACCTGTTTGCGGCTCATCCCGACGGCCCGTAACAGGCCGATCTCGCGGGTGCGTTCGATGATCGAGAGCGAAAGCGTGTTGGTGATGCCCAGCAGGGCGATGAGTACCGACAGCAGCAACAACACGAAGATCAGGCTGAGGATCAGGTTGATCTGACTCTCGGTCTGCGCCTTGAAGTCGGCCTGGTCCTGGATCTGAACATTGGGATATGCGACGGTGACCGATTCAACTGCGGCGCGGCCGCTCTCGATCGTGACGCCGTCCCGCAAAGCTATCAAAACCTGGCTGTCGAGTTGTTCGACGAAGTTGGCCTCGAACGTCTCGATCGAAACCAACACCGATCCCTGGATGCCTTGCCCGTCCCAGATGGCCGCCACCGGGAGTTGCTGCTCGCCGGTACGGGCGAAGGTCAAGGTCACCGTGTCCCCGACTACAACACCTAGCTCCTCTGCCCGCGAGGTTCGCAGCGCCACGCTCGGCAAGGACAGGTCTTCGAATCCACCGGCAATCAGGTCAATCGAGAAGAGATCGAGGAAGGTATGGGTCTGGACGGCCGATACGAAGGCCGGGCCCTCTTGGATGGAGGCCTGACCGAAGCGGGTCCGGGCGAGCCGGTCGATCTCGGGTAGGGCCTCCAATTCATCGGCAATCGAAGTGCTGAACCCGATGCCGCCGAAGCCGACCCCGCTGATCACCAGATCGGCGCGAAAGCTCTCGTCTATGACCTGTCGGACGGTGCCACGAAACGAGGCGGCCAGGATGGTGGCCAGGCTCACCAGTGCGAGTCCGATCATCAGTGCAGCTGCGGTGGCGGCGGTCCGGCGTGGTTTGCGCATGGAGTTTTCGCGCGCGAGGGCTCCCGGCAGCGCCAATAGCCGAGGGAACGGCGCCCCGATGGCTCCGGCCACGGTTCGGGTGAATATCGGGCTGATGACGGCTACGCCGATGAATACGATTGCGGCGCCCGCCCCAACAAGGGCGATCGGGCTGATCCCTTCAAAGGGCAGGTCGACAAAGAGTCCGATCACTCCCAACGCAATACCGAAGGCGCTGATCGGTGCACCGGCCACCACTCTGGTACGCATCGAGCGCCGGGTCGTCGACTCAACGTCCCGCAGGGCGGCTACCGGCGGAACCGAAGCCGCTTTCCGCGCCGGCAACAGGGCCGATATCAGCGTCACGACGACGCCAACCGCCAAGGCCACCACGACCGTCCGCAATCGGACCTCCAGGGCCGCCTCCGGCAAGTCGCCGCCGAACGCCTCATAAGCGATTGCCAGCACGTTGGCGAGGGCAACGCCGAAGAGCAGGCCTAATCCGGAGGAGACGACGCCGACGATGGCTGCCTCGGTGAGGACCATACCGGTGACTTGGCGGCCGGTTGCCCCCAGGGCACGGAACAGGGCCAGCTCGCGGGTTCGCTGAGCGACGATGATGCGAAATGTGTTCTGGATGATGAACGTGCCGACGAAGAGGGCGATCCCGGCAAACACCAAGAGAAATGTGTTGAAGAAACCCAGCCCTTCCTTGAGCGCCGCCGCTTGTTCCTCGGCGACACTTTGAGCAGTGACCGCTTCAACACTGTCGGGCAGCATGGTTTGAAGTCGCTCAACCAACGTCTCGGGCGTCACGCCGGGGATGGCTGCGACATCGATCGTGTCGAAGGTGTCACCGGCTCTGAATACCCGCTGGGCCGTAGGGATGTCGAACAAGGCGAATCCGGCACCACCCAGGTTGTCGGCTTCGCCGAATCCGGCTAGTCCGACCAGGGTGAAGGATTCAGGCGGTCCGAGGATGACGATCTGTACGGTATCGCCGACCTCAAACCCGAGTCGCTCAGCCGTCTTGCGATCCAGGGCTACCTGGCCATCGGCCGCCGGACGGGCACCTTCACGGAGCGAAAAGGCACCGGGACGATTGGTGTCCGTCCAGGATGCTCCGAACGTCGGCGGCCCGGTGGTGCCGGCGATCTCTCCGTTCTGGTCGAGCAGTTGCACGAACCAGAAGACCGACCCGGTCGCTTCTTCAACCCCCTCGACGGCCCGGACCTCATCGAGCACCGCGGCCGGGATCTTCTCAGGAAGCGAGAAGCCGAAATCCGTTTCGGTCTCGATGATTGGGCGGATCGTGACGTCGATGCCGGCCGTCGTGCCGGAGAAAAGGTCATCGAAGACGCTGCCGAGAGTGTCGGTGAACACAAACGACCCGGTAACGAATCCCACTCCGATCGTGATCGCCAGTACGGTCAGCGCCAGGCGGAGTTTGTGGCCCAGCAGGCCCTTAACGGTCGCCCGCCACATATTCAGCCCTCCAGGACCTTGATGTGGTCGAGGATCCGCTCCCTGGTCGGGTCGAGCATTTCTCCCACTACCACTCCGTCGGCCAGGAACACGACCCGGTCGGCGTACCCGGCTGCGGCCGGGTCATGGGTCACCATCACGATGGTCTGTCCGAGTTGGTCTACCGCTTCTTTCATGAACCCCAGCAGCTCGGCTCCGGAGCTCGAATCCAGGTTGCCGGAGGGTTCGTCGGCGAAGATGATGTCGGGCCGGCTGGCGAGGGCACGGGCGGCTGCGACCCGTTGCTGCTCTCCGCCGGAGAGTTCGCTAGGCCGGTGATGGAGCCGGTCGCGAATTCCGATCGTATCGATGATTCGATCCACCCAGGCCTGATCTGCTTTGCGACCGGCGATGGCCATCGGGAGGGTGATGTTCTCCATTGCATTCAACGTTGGAACGAGGTTGTAGGCTTGGAAAACGAAGCCAACCTGGTCGCGGCGCAGGCGGGTGAGTTCGTCGTCTTCCAGCGATCCAAGGTCGGTATCGCCGATGTAGACGCGACCGCCGGTCAGCGAGTCGAGGCCGGCCAGGCAATGCAGCAGCGTCGACTTGCCCGAGCCGGAAGGGCCCATGATGGCCGTGAACTCCTGGGAGGCGAATTCGACGTCGATTCCATTCAAGGCGTTGACTTGTGCCTCGCCTTCGCCGTAGATCTTCACGGCGCCGGCGGCGCCGGCGGCAACTTCTTTGCGCGTCATCCGTTCGTCCTTGTCGAGGCCTGGGCTGATGCTGGCAGGTCCGGGGCGTTATCGAGGTTCCCCTGCGAGGGCTTGCCGGGTGGTGCGAATCGGCGTCGTCGCTGGGTTCGTTTGGACCCATCTCGTCCCAATGGGGAACCAAAGGCCGCCCCGACTAATCAGATATCGATCGATCCGGGTTCCACGAGGCCGGATTCATACGCGAGAACAATCGCCTGGGACCGATCGCGCACTTTTAGCTTGCGAAATAGGTGGGAGACGTGGGTCTTGACCGTTGCTTCGGAGATGAAGAGCTGCTCGGCGATCTCCGCATTGGCATAACCCTGTGCCATGAGGCGCAGCACCTCGCGTTCGCGAGCCGTGAGCCCGTCGAAGCGGGACGTGCGGGTACGACGAGTTCTACCGGTCAGCTCGTGAATGAGGCGTTTGGTGATGGTTGGTGAGAGGACGGCGTCGCCGCGGGCGATGATACGCACGGCGGCGGCCAGCTCGTCGGGGGGAGCATCTTTCAGCAGGAAGCCGCTGGCCCCCGCCTGCAAAGCGTCGTAGACGTATTCCTCGAGGTCGAAGGTGGTCAGCATCAGGATGTTGGTATCGGGCGCCGCCTCGGACGTGCGCAACCGTTGCGCGGCCTCGATACCGTCCATCTTCGGCATGCGGATGTCCATGAGCACCACATCCGGTTCGAGCTCGATAGTGAGGTCGACGGCCTCCTCGCCTGTGCCGGCTTCACCAACGACCTCGATGTCGGCTTCACCTTCCAGGATCCGGCGGAATCCGGTCCGAATCAGGACCTGATCGTCGACTATCAGCACTCGAATGCTCATACGAGGCTCCAGAATGGGACCCACGGTGTTGAACGCACCGCACCCCGTGATGGTAACTGGATCGGCTTGTGTAGTACTGATGCGTCCCGAATCCGGCGGTCGTTGATGCAGGTGTGGGTCGCAGCACTATGGTGGTTCGGGTTGGGCTGGAGGTGTCATGAGTAGGCCAATCCCGGCGCTCTCCGAGCAGCAGATGCGAGAAGTCGACCGCGTCATGGTCGAGGACCTCGGCATTGAACTGATGCAGATGATGGAGAACGCCGGCCGCAACCTGGCCGAGCTGGCCCTGCGTCGATTTCGCCCCGCCTCGGTGATCGTTTTGGCCGGTCCCGGCGGCAACGGCGGAGGCGGCCTGGTGGCGGCCCGCCACCTGGCCAATCGGGGGGTCGAGGTGGACGTGGCGCTGTCGCGACCGATTGACGAATTCGACGGGGTGCCTTCCCGCCAACTGGCCATCCTCGAGCAGATGCGCATCCCGCTTGCACATGGGGCGGTGACCAGCGCGGATCTGGTCCTTGATGCTCTGATCGGATACAGCTTGCGCGGCGACCCGCGCGGCGACACTCGCGACCTGATCGACTGGGCCAACGAGTCCGGGACGCCGGTGCTGTCACTCGATACACCCAGCGGACTCGACGTCACCACCGGAGAGGCGGCCACGCCCTGCATAGGGGCGACCGCGACCATGACCCTCGCCCTGCCCAAGGTCGGCTTGTTGGAGGCACCCCAGGTAGGAGATTTGTGGCTGGCCGACATCTCGGTGCCGCCGTCGGTGTACCGGGCGTTTGGGATCGAGATCGGCAACCTGTTTGCCGAGGACACGATCATTCGGGTGTCATAAACATCATTTCGTCGGCCGAAGCCGCACCACGGGGATCAGTCGGTCGGTGCGGGCCTGGTAAGCGGCATAGCCAGCGTAGGCATTCACGATTCTCGGCCACCACTGCTTCCGATCTTCCGCACCCACCGGTTCGGCCCTGACCTTCCAGCGACGATCTAGCACCTGCACCGATGCTTCCGGATGTGCCTCGAGGTTGGCGAACCAATCCGGATGATCGGAGCGGCCTCCCCACGAGGCGATGACGATCAGGTCGGTTCCGTCGCGGAGAAACAGCAACGGGACCGTGTGCAGGTTGCCCGTCTTCCAGCCCCGGGTCGTCAATAGCAGCATGTCGTTGTCGACCAAACGGCTGCCTATCCGGCCTCTCGTGAGCCGGTAGGCCACAGTGTGGATAGTCGACAGGGTCTTGGCGGTGCCGTCGCGCATGCCGGGAACCTAGCCTCGCCTGCGCTGGTACGCTCCCCGGCCATGCGGCTGATGATCGCCCGGTGCAGTGTCGACTACGAAGGCCGCCTGACGGCTCACCTCCCGATGGCCATCCGGTTGATCATGGTAAAGGCCGATGGCTGTGTCGCGGTACACGCCGACGGCGGGGCCTACAAGCCGCTCAATTGGATGAACGCGCCCAACTACCTGGAAGAGCGCGAAGGTGAGTGGGTCGTCACCAATCCCCGCGGCGAGCGACTAGTCATCACAATCGACGAGGTGGTGCAGGACACGTCGCTCGAATTAGGAGCGGATCCAGGTCTCGAGAAGGACGGGGTCGAGGCTCACCTTCAGGTACTGCTGGCCGGGCGACCCGGTGCGCTGGAAGAAGGCCTCACCCTCATCCGCCGGGAGTATGCCACGGACATCGGTCCCGTCGACCTGCTGTGTCACGACGCAGAGGGAGGAACTGTGGCCGTCGAGATCAAGCGGCGCGGCGAAATCGACGGGGTAGAGCAATTAGCTCGCTATGTCGAGCGGCTCAACCTCGACGCTCGGCTGGCTCCGGTGCGCGGCATCTTTGTCGCGCAGTCGATCAAACCGCAGGCGAAGGTGCTGGCCGAGGCGCGCGGCATCGACACCGTCGAGGTCGACTACGACGAGCTTCGGGGCATCGAATCGAACAACCTGCGTCTCTTCTGAGCGGCTGCGGATGTTGCACGTCGTCTTGTATCAGCCACAGATACCTCCCAACACAGGGAATGCGATGCGGTTGTGCGCCAACACTGGGGCCACCCTGCACCTGATCCATCCTCTGGGTTTCTCGTTGGACGAAGCCCGGCTGAAGAGGGCTGGGCTCGATTACCGGCACTGGGCCGACGTGCGCAACCACGCCACCCTGGATGATTTTGTGGCCGCAACGACACCCGGCCGGATCTGGGCGTTCTCGCAACACGGGCAACGCTCCTACACAGAACTGCAATATCGGGCCGGCGATGCTCTGCTCTTCGGACCGGAGTCGGGCGGTCTTCCCGAAGACGTACTCGCCTGGGACAGCATCGACGATCTGGTACGCATCCCCATGCTGCCCCGCTCCCGCAGCCTCAACCTGGCCAACGCGCTGGCCATTGCTGTATATGAGGCGTGGAAGCAGCTGGGGTTTCCGGGAGGCGTGTGAACCTCCGGCAGCCCCCGGCCCGGTGGGCTATCGTCGTCTCATGACCGAGATCCTCGTCACTTCGCTGGGATCTGATCTGTACCGGGTCGAGGTCAAAGGGGACGACACCCAGACGGTCCACGATGTGACCGTGACACCCGGCGATCTCACCGCCTTCGCTCGGGGGCACGGGGCAGAGGCTCTACTAGAGGAGTCCTTCCGTTTCCTCCTCGAGCGAGAACCCAAGGAGGCGATCCTGCCGAAGTTCGAACTCCCTGTGATCGCCCGTTACTTCGCCGACTACCCGGCCGAGATCACCCGGCGCATGGCCGGACGCTGATTTCCCCGGTTTTGGCGCTCATGTTGCTCGGATATTCGGCAAGTTAGGCGCCAAAACCAGGAGTTTCGATCATGCGGCGGAGGTCTGCCACGAAGCGGGCGGCCGGCGCGCCGTCGACGATGTTGTGGTCGACCGTCACCGTCAAGTCGAGGACCTCTCGCGGGACAATCTCACCATCTCGAACCCAAGGGCGAACACTCATGCCTCCGATCAGGACCGTGAGCGTCTGAACGGTCGGATGTCCGATCCCGAAGCCGCCTCCGCCCCCGAACATCCCCACCGAGGTAACCGACACTGTGCCCGTCATTCGACGCATGCGGACGGATCTGGCAGCCAGTACGTAGAAGAGCGCTACGGCCCCCGGGATCCTGCTCGCCAAAGGTGCTGTTTCCCGGAAGAGCCGGCCCGACGTACCCGCCGTCGGGTTGGCTTTGACCGTTCGAATCTCAGCGCTGATGTCAGCCAGGCCACGGGCATCTGCGTCGCGGACGAGGTGGGCAAGCGGGAAAGAGCCTTCTGGCGCGGCCACCTCCACAAGGGTGGCTACGTCGACGTGGTGATGAATGATCAACCGACCACTCCAGCTCCGGTACGCGTGGACCTCAGGATGGGCGGCTGCGGCTCGGGCTACGGCGGCGACGATGAACGCCGTCATGGAGAGCGGTGGGTCAGAAGCCATGAGGTGGGCACGTGTATCGGTGACGTCACATTGCACCAAGCCGTGGGTCGGCATCATGCGGCGCCCGGCTCGCAACCCCCCGGTCACGAACCGCCGGGTGGGCGGAATCGAGCGGGTCTCAACTCGCCGTGGTCGGTCAGTCACAGCCCCCCTCTCCGTTTTGGCGCTGATGTTGCTCGTATGCTCGGCAAGTTAGGCGCCAAAACCATATGATGACTCTGCCAGGAGGCGAAGGGCGATCGCTTCGGCGAGTGCCGCTTTGCGGAACTCATCGAGGTGCACGCTTTCATTGGGGGCGTGCATGCCGGCGGCGGGGTCGACGACTCCTGTTAGTAGGATGCTTGCCTCCGGGTAGGCCTCGGCAAAGGCGGCCACAAACGGGATAGATCCACCGACGCCGATCGATACTCCTTCGGTGCCCCACGCCTCCCGGAAAGCAGTCAGGAAGGCGTCGGTCGCAGGTCCCTCAGTCTCCAGGGCGAACGCTTCGCCTTTGGCTCCCCTCGTTACCGTCACGTGCGCTCCCCAGGGGGCGTTGTTCTCGAGGTGGGCGACCAGCGCCTCCATGGCCCGGGCGGGGTGGTCGCCGGGAGCAATGCGGACGCTGACGCGGGCTCGGGCAACGGGGATCAACTGGTTGATTGACCCGGCAACACGCGGGGCGTCGAGGCCGAGGACCGAAACCGCAGGCCTGGTCCATAACCGGGAGGTCAGGGTGCCTTCACCCAGGAGATCGACGCCGTCGAGGATCCCGGCCTGCCGGCGAAACTCTTCTTCCGAGAGGTCGAGCTGGGGAGCTTCGCCGGAGACGAGTCCGGGAACGACTACGTTGCCGTCCGTGTCGTGCAGCGTTGCCAGGAGACGGCTGAGCGCGGTAAGAGCATCTGGGGCAGCGCCCCCGAACATCCCGCTGTGAACGGCTTGCTGCAGGGTGCGAACTTCGACGATGCAATCGACCAGGCCGCGCAGCGAGGTAGTTAGGGCCGGCTGCCCCAACCGCCAGTTGGCGGAGTCGGCGATAACGATTACATCGGCGGCCAGAAGTTCCCGGTACTCCCTGATGAAGTCGCCCAGGTGAGCCGACCCGATTTCCTCCTCGCCTTCCACGATCACTTTCACTCCGACCGGAGGTGACCCTCGGTGAGCACGGAACGCCAGTGAGTGCATCAGGACCCCCGCCTTGTCGTCGGCCGACCCACGCCCGTACAAGCGGCCGTCGTGTTCCAGGGGCTGAAACGGGGCTTGGTTCCATTCGTCCTGGTCGCCGGGCGGCTGCACATCGTGGTGGGCGTAGAGCAACACCGTGGGAGCTCCGGGCGGGGCCGAATACTCCGCGAAAACGGCCGGGTGGGCCCCGTCGATCTCGAGCAGCCGCACCTGGGGGAACCCGGCATGGCGATAGAGGTCGACGATGGTGTCGGCCGACTCCCGGACCCAGGCCGGGTCGAACCCGTCGGCGCTGACCGAGGGAATGCGGATGAGCCGTTCGAGGTCGGTTTGGGCAGAAGGAAACAGCTCGTCGATGGCAATGTGCAGGTCGTGGTGGTCCATGTTCGCAGGGTATCAGGGCCGGAAGGGACCCTGCCGGTCAGGCGCCGGGTGCGGCGACCAGGATCGGGATGCGAAGCTCGGCTTCAGTTAGGCCGCCGTGCTGGCCGACCATGGTCAGTTCGTTGCCGGGGTAGAGCAGGGCGAAGCCGTCGTCGACCACCAGGGCCCCGTCCGGTCGGCGTCGTTCGAATTTCGGGTGATAGGGAGGTGGTCCCCACCAGCCGTCCATATCGGGTCGTGGCACCCAGGTGGCCGGGAGATGGGAGGCGAGGGCGGCGGCGACTCCAACGTCACCGGAGACGTTCACCACCCGCGAGTCACCGTAGAAGGTGACGCCCGGCAGTTCGGGCAAATGGAAGTAATGGTCGGGTGTTACGTCCACATGACCGTGATCGGCGGTTCCGACGGCCACAGCCTGCGGAGGGATATCCTTGGCGATCGCCTTCCAGATGCCCGCCGCTTCGCCGAGGGCTTCCCGGTATAAGTGAGAACCCTGCCCGGCCGTGTGGGCGGCCGCGTCGACCTGTGGAACATAGACGGCCACGAGCTTGCCGGGCTCGGATGCCCGTTCCAGGGCAATCCGGACCGACGCGGCGTCGTCCCGGGCGGGCACGATGGTTGCGCCCCGGTAGAGGACTTGTTCAAGGGGGCTCTCGATGAACGCCGCCGGCTCCACGACGATCGACTCAACGCCCTCCGCCGACATCCGCTCAGCCAGGTTGGGTGAGGGCAGAACTCGCCGGTAGTCGACATCTGCCGGATCACCCACCGCGTCGAACCAGAATATCGTGTTCACAACCCGTTCGCCCAGGCGGAGCAGGTAAGCGATCAGGCCGTGCTGGGAGGGGGGAAGCCCAGTCGCCAGGGTGGAAGTGTTAACCGTCGTTTGGGTAGGGAACGAAGCGTCGATTGCGCCGACCCGATCCCCGGCGAGAGGGGCGGCGGCCGGATGCTCGAGCTGGTGGTCGCCCAATCCGTCGATCAGCACGAAGATGTAGCTGGCGGCCGACGGGATCAAGGCGGCCAGGTCGGCTCTCAGACGGGGAGCCATCGCGCTCCCCGTCAACCGGTGTTCGAGTTCGGCGATTAGATTGACCAATCCGCCGCCCTGGTAGTCGGGGGCCCGCATGGGTCGAAGCTAACAGGCGCGCAGATAGCGCTCGGCGCCCGACACCTGCCAACCGCGCCTCCAGTCTTAACACCAAAAGTGGTTTAGCCGACACTGTTTGTATTGATTGAGATGCCGACGGGTTGTCGACTTTCGCGCTCTGGGGGGGCTGTGTTACGGTGAAGCGGTAGAACAAACGTTCGTTTCAAGGCGAGATTGATGAACATCCCCAAACAAACCGACCTAAGAGAACACCGCATGGGTTGGCGGGAAGAAGCGGCCTGCAGCGGCCTCGACACAAGCATGTTCTTTCCGTCTGTCGAGGACGACCAGGTCCAGTTGGCCGTCGCCCGGCAAGTGTGTGCGACGTGTCCTGTCCAGGAAGCCTGCCTGATATACGCGATTGAGAGTCGGCAAACCGTCGGCATCTGGGGCGGTGCTACCACGAGAGAGCGCCGTCGTCTCCGTCGTCGCTGGTTGGAGTACGCCCGGCGGGTCAGCTGACGCGGGCCCGTCCGCGCTTCCGCAACACTCCGACCAGCGCCGCTCCGCCGATAGGCAGTCCGGCGGCGAGCAGGTTGACGCCCGGCCACGCTTCGCTCCAGATGCCTCGATACGCCAGCATCCCCAGCCCGGCGCAGATTGCCGCGCTGCCCAGCACCGCCACCGACGTGGGAAGCGGACGAACGCCCGGGCTGACTCGCACTCTCTCAAAACGGCCGAAGGGGATGGCGGCCGCCGCCAGGGCTGTCGCGTACAGCGCCATCCAGAGTGGCCGGGTCAACCACCAGACGGCTCCCGCCGGCTCGATCGAGAGCCCGACCCCGCCGGCCAATAGACCGAGTCCGAGCACAAGGATCATGGCTGAGAGGTGCCATACGAACAGCGTCATGATCATCCCGTTGACGAGCACCGTGGCCGCCCATGGGCGCTGTCGTTGCAGCCACCGGTTGGCCGCCGGTTCTAGGGCTGCCAACAAACCGGCTTGCAGCATGCCCAACGCCAGCAATACCAGGGTGGGGGGCGCCGAATTGGATGCCTCGGAACCCGGCACGTCGACCATCGAAGCGGGATAGGGCCCGATGTTCAGGAGGAGCACTATGGCGACGGTTCCCAGCGCCGCCCAACTCAACGCCCGCTTGACCCCCGCCAGGCCGCCGTCTCGCCACAGATAACCCAGCTGATGGACCGCTAACCAGACGAAAACGTAGTTGGCCCAACCGGCGTCCGGCAGCCATCCGCTCAGGGCCGCCCAATCCACGAACGCTGCCAACGCCACCAGGGTCCAGAACGACCATAGGCCGAACCGGCGCCACGCCGCCCGTGTGGCGGGCACCAGTGCAACGGCCAGCACGTAAACGGCCAGGAACCACAGAGCAACGAGGGCATTGACGGACCCCACCCTGATCAGGTAAGGGTCCACTTCCAACCGTCCGGCCACGATCCCCAGCACAACCCAGAAAGCGACCAGCGGCAGGACCGGTATCACCAATCGGCCCATCCGCGAGCGCAACCAGGCCGCGTAACCGGTACCCGCCTGAGAGGCCGATTCCCAGGAAGCCGCGTTGGCGAAGCCGCCCACCACAAAGAACACCGGCATAACCTGCAGCGCCCAGGTGGCGACCTGGGTCCACGGAGCCACCACGAGGAGGTGTTCCACCTGCAGCTCGCCGTCGACCATCTGTGGAGCTGCCATCAGCCAGTGTCCGAACACGACGGCCAGGATCGACACCGCTCTCAGGAAATCGACGTATCGGTTACGCGAGGCGGGTGTCTTTTGGGCGATATCGAGGGCCCGGGTCCAGGTGCTCATGCGGTCGGCCGCCCCGGCTTTCCTATGGCGCCGGCCACCATCATGCCGACTGCCGGGAGGGCCAGAGCCACCCAGGAGAGGTCGGGCGTGGCCGAGACGCCCACGAGAGCGACCCCGGCAAAGCCGGCACAGGCGAGCACCGTCCCGGCGATAGGTCGGGTCTTTGCGGCGGGCGCCGGGTCGTGTCCGCGGGGGCGCTCAAAGCGGCCGACCAGAGGAGCGATCAGCGCCAGGAGCATCGCCAGGGTGGCGACCCATACGGGTCGAGTCACCCACCACAGTGCGGTGTCCGGCTCGAGTCGCATGCCGAAACCGTCGAACCAGGTCGCATCGGCAACGACCGGGACCACCATCACCGTGTAGTGCCATACGAACAGGGTCATGATCATCCCGTTGACCAGCACTGTCGCGGTCCATGGCCCGACCTTGTCCAACCAGCGCCGCATGGGACGTTCGGCGGCCAGCAGGATACCGAACTGACCTATCCCCAAGGCCAGCAGAGCGACGGTGGGGGGAGCGCTATTGGAAACGTCTGCCCCCGGAACGCCGATCATTGCCACCGGGTAGTCCAAGAGGAGAACCGCAATCAGGGCGACGCCCAGCCCGCCGATTGCGTAGGGGGCCGATGATCGGGCCCCGCCCAGCCGGCCGTCCCGCCACAGGTATCCCAACTGGTGCACCGCCGGCCACACCAGCGCATAGTTGATCCATCGCAGCCCGGTCACTCCAAAACCAAATGCAATGATGTCGACAACCACGGTCGCCAGGACGGGTGTCCAGAACGACCAGACTCCGAATCGCATCCACGCCCGGCGGGTCAATGGAACCAGAGCGACAATCGCCACATACACCGCCAGGAACCACAGAGGGGACAGGGCCCCCAACGACGTGACCTCGACCAGCACCGGATCCATCACCTCGGACCATGTGGCGAGGGCGAACCCGGCCCACAGAGCGAGGAGCGGCAGAGCCGGCAACACCAGGCGGCGTAGCCGGGCCACCAGCCAGTCGCCGTAGGGAGTGCCTCGCTTCGTGGCTGAATCCCACGAGACGGCGTTGGCATATCCGCCGACCGCAAAGAAGACGGGCATCACCTGGAAAAGCCAGGTCAACCAGCGAGCCAGATCGGATCGAGTGAGCAGATGATCGGCGTGAAAGACACCATCGGCCGACACCCACGGGGTGATCACCAGCCAGTGCCCGAAGACGACTGCCAAGATGGAAAGGGCCCGCAGGAAGTCGACGTACCGGTTGCGATCGGCCGGGGTCCGCTCGGCAACGGTGCGGGCTGATCCTAACAAACTGCGGCCGGGTAACGAAGCGGTCATGGGTCCTCTCTGTGATTCCCTGATAAATATCGCACCAAACCGCATCTGACTGTATCGGGGAGTTCCCCGAGATTTGGAGAACGTGTATCTGTTGCCTCTGCTCTGGTCTGGAGGGGTCGGCTGCGTTCCGCCGTTGTCCAGCATGGACGAGCTGGAGGGACCATGGGCGAAAAAGCCGCACGGCAGAGTCAATCCGCGGCAGAAGCCTCCGAGGCGTTGATCGACGACCTGTCGGCGCTGGGGGAGGTCACTGCCAAGAAGATGTTCGGTGGATTCGGGATCTTCGAGAGTGGTGTCATGTTCGCGCTTGTCGATTCGGCCGGCGCGGCCTTCCTGCGCATGGACGCTTCGAATGAAGGACGGTACCGCGATCGTCACGGCAAGATGCCGCATGGCCTCGTTCCCGGAGAAGTCCTGGGCGACGCCGACACGTTGCTGACCTGGGCGGCTGAGTCGCTGGAAGTGGCTCGCTCGGCCAGGAAGAAGTGATCCTGGCGGTGTAGTTTTCACCCCAGATGGAACACGAACCGTGGCTCGATTTGGTTGGATCCGATCCGCGGCCGTGGCTACTGGACAGTGACGAACCGGCGGCTCGGTGGGTGGCGCTCACCCACTTGCTCGACCTTCCCGCCGATCATCCAGATGTCGTCGACGCGCACACGGCGGTCGTCGAGTCCCCCGGTACCGCGGACCTGGTCGGTCGCTTGGGTACATGGGGTGACGATACAGGAGCTTCCGGCCATCACAGCCCCAACTATCGGCCCAATCTCCTGCAGCTGCTGGCGGATATGGGGCTGCGGTCGGGTGACCGTCCGGAGGTCGATCACTTCGTGCATGGGATGCTCGGACATCATGACGAAGCCGGCCATTTCGAGGCGTTCGGGAAGATCCGGCGCATGGCGGAACCGGTTTGGTCCTCACTGCTGTGCGATACCCATGTCATTACCGAGGTGCTGGTTCGATTCGGGCACGGCGAGGCTCCGGAAGTGGTCCGGGCCGTGCGGCGGATGGCCGGGGATCTTGCCGGAACCGAACAGGGTCGAGCGTGGCCCTGCCTCCCTGATCCGGTTGCGGGGTTTCGGGGCCCCGGCCGCAAGAACGATTTCTGCCCCCAGGTGACCCTGGAGGCGTTGCGCACTCTGGCCCGTCTTCCCGATGACCGGCAGCCGGGTCACGTTCTCGACGTGGCCAGGCTTGCGTTGCGCGCCTGGTGCGTCCGCGAGAATGAGAAGCCGTATATGTTCGGACACGGATATCGCTTCAAGACGGTCAAGTGGCCTGCCTTCTGGTACGACCTTCACTGGATGCTCGATACACTCGGTCGCTATCCGGGCCTGTGGAAGGGTGAAGCTGCGAGTAAGGGTGATCGCATTGGTCTATCCGAGATGCTGGCCTGCCTGGTTGCGTACAACTTCGACGATTCGGGCCGGGTGACCCCCCGGTCGTGTTACCAGGGTTTCGAGGGGTTCAGCTTTGGTCAAAAGAAACAGCCGTCTCCCTTTGCCACCGCCCGGTTGGCCACGGTATTGCGCCGGTTTGGCGATCTAGCCGCAGAAGCCGTCGGGATGGATGTTCTGACGCTGGGCAGTTCCAAGGGCGGAGCCGGAACTCCCGTAGCGCCGAAGGTATGACCTTGCGGTCATCGCAGTTGGTTGAGCAGTCGGAGGAGCAGGCGAAACGATCGTCCCGGTTGAGCGACCTGATTGATGGTCCCCGTGCAGTAGAGGCCGCGATCTGGAGCGTAGAAAGCGAAAGCGCCGGATAGGCCTGAGTGGCCGACGAGTTCTGGCGCCGGACTGAACGGCGACAGATAACGGGGGAGTTGGAATCGCATGATCCCCACTCCATATTGGAGGGGAAAAAAGATCTTGTTCCAGTGATATAGCTCCGGCAGATAATCGGCGGGAAAAAGTGCACCAGTGAAGAATGCCTTCAGGAAGGTCATCGACTCCGAAGCTGTCGAAACGACGCCGCCGTCGGGCCCGAACGAGGCCATCGCCAGAGGCACCCGGAGGGCGTGGTCCTGGTAGTAGAGGTGGTGGGGCCGTTCATCGGACGGGTCGGTGTAGAGGTAGGTGTCGGTCAGCGACAGCGGATCGTAGATCAAACCACGGAAAACCTCTTCGAGAGCATCACCCGTGACGGTTTCGATCACCTTTCCCAGCAGCTGATAGTTCGTGTCCGAGTAGAAGGCTTTGCCGGGCGCGCCCGGCGCGAAAGGTGGCTTCATGCGCCCGGTGGCTTCGAGGACATCGTCGAGCGTCCACGTCTGGTCCCGGCCGGCGGTGATCTCTTTCTCGAGGCTTGACCCGTCGGCCCGCTTCTGTTGGAAGTAGTCGGGCAGGCCCGACGTGTGAGACATCAAGTGGCGGATGGTGAGCTCTCCGGAGGCGTCTCGCTTCCGATGGTGGATTCCGACTACCAGGTCGGCCGGCACATGGCTCACGAGCAACTCGTCGAGGTCGAGTTTCCCCTGTGACCGCAGCGAAAGCAGCACGGCCGTTACATAGAGCTTGGTCGTACTCGCGAGGAAGTACTGGTCCCCGACTGCCAGGTCGCCGGTGGCCGCTTCCCAGGCGAAGGAACCCGCTTCTGTTTCGAGGCGGACCGTGCCACCAAAGAGGTTGCGGCCCTGCATGAAGCGCTCGAACGTAGCATGCAGTCGGGTGTCTATGGAGCCGGCGGCCATGGACCCCTCGACTGGCTGATGGTTGAGGCTACCAGGCCAACACGCGGCACCGTCCGGCTCCCCGGCGACGGGAGACGTCTTCCCCATCTTCCCGTCCATCACGTTGCGCGCTCTTTCACTACGCGGGCGATGTCCATCCGCCCGACTGCTCGGAGCCCCGGCCATTGCGAGACCAGGGCGACGATCAAGATGGCCAGGGCCGACCAGACGAAGGTCGATGGCCGCACGTACAACTCGAAGCGGAACATGTCGCTCTGGAAGCTCGCCATTGCCGCCGCCGATGTCAGGTAGCCGACCACCAGGCCGAAGGGAATCCCGATGGCGGCCACCAGCAGGTTCTCGGTGGTGATGAGCCTCGAAATCGTCCTCCGCTTCGTGCCAACCGCCAGCAGGGTGGCCACCTCTCGCGACCGCTCGGCGATGTTGACGCTCATCGTGTTGAAGATCAGCGCGAACGCCATGGCGGCTCCAAATGCCAGCATGACTCCGATGAAGACGTAGAAGAGAGCCATGTAGTCCTGCATGATGTTGTAAATGGCGTTGGCGTCCTCGAAGGCCGCCACCTGCGGCAGTTCGACAATGGCGTTGCGGATGTCCGCGCTACTGGCCCCTTCCTCATAGGTCAACAAGGCCGATGTGGCCGGGAGAGGAATACCGGCCAGCTCCTCGGCGTAGCCGGCGGAGATGTACACCATCGATCCCAACGGCTCGTCGATGAACTCGCTGACGTGCGTGTCCAGCGTGAGGTTGACTCCCCCGACCGTCACCGAGACCGCGTCCTCGGCGGCGATGTTGAGCTGATCGGCCACGCCGATGCCGGCCAGGACGCCATTCGTGGGAAGCGTGGTTGTGGTGTCCGGTCCGGTGAAGAACGTGTGCATCCTGGTTTCGCCATCGACGGCGACTAGAAAGGTCTCATACCGGTTGCCGTTGGCCTCGATCGCAATGGGCAGCTCCAGGCTGGCTTCGACGCGGGCGATACCTTCGATGTTCTCGAGAGCAGCCAGGTCGGTGGCACCGGCCGGGGTGGCGAAGTAGACGCGGGCGTCTTCCTTTTGGATCTGGACGAACTGGCGGTCCATCAAATGCTCGATGGTGTCCAGCATGCCCCACGACACGAGGACCAGCGTCAGCGACAACACGACGCCAATGACCGTATAGATGGTGCGGCGCGGGTTTCGCTCGATGCCGCGCAGGGTCATGCGCCAGCGAATCGGCAACCGGCCTAAGGGTGGGCGTTCATGCCGGCCCCCCTCATCCTGGCCGAAGAGTTTGCCCGGCAACCGGTAGACGAAGACCCAAAGCCGCTCGACGAGACTGGCCCGTCCCTTGCCTGCCGGAACGGATCCGCGCATCGATTCGGCGGGTGACAACCGCGAAGCGGCCAGGGCCGGGGCGGCGGCCGCCACCAGCGTGGCCAGCAGCCCGAGGAAGATGGCCGTGAAGAGCGTCGAGGGGTAGAAGCGGATCACCGTGATCGGCACCGAGATGAACCCGGTGTAGAGCCCGGTGATGACCCGGGCGAGTAACACGCCGGCGATCGCCCCGGGGATCGATCCGATCAGGCCCGGCACGAGCCCGAAGCCGAGGTAATGGCGGAGCACCTGGCGTTTGGTGAAGCCGTTGGCCAGCAGAATGCCGATCTGGGGCCGCTGGGCGTGCACCAGCCGGGTGATCATCACGTAGGCGGCCATGGCCGCCGCCGACAGAAAGAGGATCGGGAAGAACAGCCCCAGCTCTTCGAACCCCTTGAGGTCTTCCTCGAGGGCTGCGTTGGAGGGCTGCTCGGCCCTGGTGAAGGTCTCGAGGGCGCCGAGTTCATAGGAGCGGGCAGTCAGTGACTCCGACAGGGAGTCGTTCTCATCACCGCCGGCGTAGTAGGTGAGCGCTTCGTTGGGGCTGCCGATGCCCGCCAAGGCGGCCGCGGTGCTTTCGGTAGTGAATACCACTCCGAAGTTGTCGGGAGTGGTGATGACCTCCTGGCGGCTGGCGGCCGGCCAGATGTATTCGGGCGAAGAGATGATGCCGGTCACCTCCACCTCGGTCCAGCCGGACAGCCCCTGGATATCGAACTTGTCGCCGGGCGTGATTTTGAAGTGGGCGGCGAGGTGCTCCTCCATCAACAGGGCATTGGGTCCGGCAGGGTCGCGGCCTTCGAGTACCAGCACCCGGTTGACCACCGGTCCGCTTGCGGGGACGCCGACGACCCGGCCCAGCAGCTTGGTGTCGCCTAGGCGAAACGGCAGGTCCGCCACAGTGCGAGTAGACACTGCCTCGACTCCCGGAATACCGGCGGTTTCTGCGGCGAACTGCAAGACGTCACCGCCCGCCACGGTCAGGTTGGCGAAGGTGAATTCGGTGGCGGTCTGCGCATAGGAAGCTTCGAGGTTCTGGAACGAGTCGTAGGTTGCTCCGAACATGGTGATCCCGAGGAACACCGTGATGGTGATAGCAGCAAACTGTGCCTTCTGACGGCCGAGGTCTCGCCGGAGCTTCGTGCGAAGGGTGCTCACCAGTACAACTCCTCCGCATCGATCGGCGTCTCGTTGAGAGTGTCCGACACGACTTCACCTGAGTGGAGCCGAAGCACCCGGTCGGCCATGTCGCCGACCGACGCGTTGTGGGTAACCAGCAGCACCGTGCGGCCCGTCTCTCGGTTGAGGCGATGGAGCAGACCCAGAATGAGCCGTCCCGTTTCGAAATCCAGCTCGCCGGTCGGTTCGTCGCACAACAGGATGGGAGGCTCCTTGGCCAGCGCCCGGGCAATTGCCACCCGCTGCTGTTCGCCCCCTGACAACTGGCTGGGGAAATGGTCGATGCGATCGCCGAGACCGACCAGCTCGAGTACCTGTCCTGCCCGGTCAGAACCGTCGGCTCCTGTCAGCTCGGCGATCAGCTCGACGTTTTCCCCCGCGGTGAGGGTTGGGATGAGGTTGAAGAACTGGAAGATGAACCCAACGTTGCCGCGGCGGTATTCGATGCGGGCCGCATCATCGAGCGACTGGAGGTCGATGCCGGCCACCCGTACCGAACCGGAGGTCGGTTCATCGATTGATCCGACCAGGTTGAGCAGGGTGGTCTTGCCGGAACCGCTCGGTCCGAGAATCACCACGAACTGCCCCGGCGGCACGTCCAGACTCACCCCTTTGAGGGCGTGCACGGCGGTAGGCCCCTCCCCATAGGTGCGGCTCAGGTTGTCGAGTTGGACGGTGGCTCCTGACGGATGGTAAGTCATTGGTGTCCTTTCGGGGGACCCGCCAACATCCCGAGCAGAGACGATTCGACGGCATCCAGGTCTAGTTCTGGGTCGATGAGCCGATAGAGGACCAGTCCGTCCAGCAGGGCGGCGAGAACCACGGCGCTCCCATTCGGGTTGAGATCGGCGGGAAGTTCGCCCCGCGACTGAGCGGCGACGACCAGTTCCTCGAGCATGCGCCGGGCACCGGCGAGAACCTCCTCGATCCAGGTCCGCACTCTGTCATCCCGCAGGCCGCGCAACAGCGCTTCGACGGATACGGCCACACCGGGACCGTGGTCTTCAATGACTCGCAGGTAGTCGACGTACGCTTGCAGACCCGCCGCGAAGGTAGGAGCGGCCACCATCTCCTTCATGGGGCCCTCGAACTCTTCGGTGAACATCGTCGCGGCGGCTTCGATCAGCAGCGCATCCTTGGTTCCGAAGTAGTAGTGGATCAGGGCGTTGTTGACACCGGCCCGCTCGGCAATGCGACGAGTGGTGACCCCCGGCCAGCCGAGTTCAGCGATCAGGTTGGCTGCTGCGTTGAGGATCTTCCTGCGGGTGGTGTCGTTGCTAATACGACCTTGGTCAACTGCCTTAACCATCTGGTTAAGTGTATCATCTCTTTCGCCCGAAAGCAGACTTGTGGAGGTGCGCCGTGGGCTTGGTGCATGACCTCGGCCACGTGGTGAAGTCACCCAATGGACTGCAACGCATCATGCAGAAGCTCGGATCCAGCCGGTCGGGTGCGTGGGCCTTCTCCAAGACCCTGTACCCGGTGGACAAAGCGCTGTTCAGAGTCACCGGGGGTCGGGCGACGGTCCCGGGCCTGATGGGAGGGCTGCCGGTCATCATGTTGACCACCACGGGCGCAAAGAGCGGAAAACCACGGACCATGCCCTTGATCGGGATCCCGCTGGGCGATGGTCTGGCAGTTATCGGCACCAACTACGGACAGCAACCCACACCGGGCTGGGTCTACAACCTCGAGGCCGATCCGTCGGCGGTCGTTGGGTACGGGGACAGGACTATTGCGGTCACCGCCCGGCCAGCCGACCAGGGTGAGACCGACCGGGTGTTCGATCTGGCGGCCGGCGTGTACCGCGGATACGCCAAGTACCGTATCCGAGCGGACCATCGAGCAATTCGCGTGTTCGTTCTCGAAAACCAAACCTGAGCCGAACTCAACTTGGCGAGACCACCACCGGGATCCCGTTCAGCACCGCATTCCCCGAGAGGGGATCGATCGCCTGTCCGGAGGCCAGCAGATTCGAGTTGACTCCCGGCCGCCGGGCGGCCACCGACAGCCGCACCCCCGGCACGTCGTGGCCCCAACCGTGCGGCAGGCTTACCACCCCCGGCATGACGTCCTCGGTGATCTCGACTTGCACCGTGACCGCCCCAGTGTCGTTCGACACTTGCACCTCACCACCGTCTTGCACGCCGGCGATCCCGGCATCATCAGGGTGCATTTGCAGCGTGCACCGCTCCTTCCCTTTGACCAGGACCTCAAGGTTGTGCATCCAGGAGTTGTTCGACCGGAGGTGGCGTCGACCCACCAGCACCAGCCCCCCATCGGGCGCATGGTCGAGGGTGGTGGCCAATCGGGCGGCTTCTTCCATTATCTGAGGAGGAGCCAGTTCGATCTTGCCCGAAGCGGTGGTCAACAGCTCGGGCAGCCGCGGCTGGAGCGGTCCCAGGTCGACGCCGTGGGGATGCTCGACCAGTTTGGCGACGGAGAGGCCGTCCGGGTCTTCGCCGAAACGGTCGCCGTAAGGGCCGGTCCGCAGGAGATAGTCGAGGATCCGCACCGGACCGCGGTACTGGTTCAGGTGGCCGAGGATCTCTTCCGGGTCGCGTCCGGCGATCGGTGAATCGGGGCTGCTCACTGCCTGGTTGACCGTGGTGGCGATGCCCCATCCGTCGGCCAGGTCCGGGTCGGCGCCGGCACCCTGGCCGGAGGCGATCAGGGCCAGCCGGGTGAGGATCTCCCATTCGTCCATCTCGGCGTTACGGCTCAGAGTGGGAGGTGAGTAGTTGGCGATATTGCGGACGGAAAGCGTATAGAAGGCGAAGTCGTAGTGAGCCCGGGAGAGGGGCGGGGGCGGCGGCAGTATTACGTCGGCGTGGCGGGTAGTTTCGTTGAGGTAGAAGTCCACGCTGACCATGAAGTCGAGCGAGGCCAGAGCCCGGTCGAGGCGGGTCCCGTTCGGGGTGGAAAGCACCGGGTTGCCGGCCACGGTGACCAGGGCCCGAACCTGCCCGTCGCCCGGTGTCTCGATCTCGTCGCTGAGCGTGGCTACCGGAAGCTCGCCCCGCACTTCGGGGTAGCCCTTCACCCGGCTGGTCCATCGCCCGGTCCGGAAGGGGCGTCCAGGTCGGGGTGGTCGAGCATGGGCGGCCAGAGGGAACATCGCACCCCCGGGCGCATCTAGCCCTCCGATCAACACGTTGATCACGTCGACCAGCCACGCTGCAACCGTCCCGAATTCGACGGTGTGGGTGCCTATCCTCCCGTAGGCGACCCCGGTGGGGGCGGCGGCCAGGTCACGCGTTATCCGGCGGATGGTTTCGGCCGGTATGCCGCACCGGTCGGCAACTGCTTCGGGTGATAGGCGGGCGGCCAGGGCTGCCACTTCGCCAATTCCCGCGGTCAATTCGTTTAGACGGCCGGGGGAGGCAAGGTCCTCCTCGAATAGGACGGCCACGATGGCGAAGAGGAGCAGAGCGTCGGTTCCCGGCCGGATGAAGAGATGCTCGTTGGCTTCCCGGGCGGTGCGGCTGCGGCGTGGGTCGACGACCACCATCTTCCCGCCCCGCTCCTGCAAGGCCTTGATCCGTCCCGGCCAGTCAGGGGCGGTGGCCAGGCTGCCGTTCGACTCGAAGGGATCGGCGCCCAGCATCAGCAGAAAGTCGGTTCGGTCGATGTCGGGCACGGGAATCGAGTCCGGGTGCCCGAACATGAGACCGCTCGATACGTGCTTGGGCATCTGATCGACGGTGCTGGCTGAGAAGATGTTCTTGGTCCCGATCGCTTTGAGCAATGGCTTGAGATAGAGCGGCCCCGCCATGGTGTGCGCATTGGGGTTGCCGAGATAAGCCGCCACCGCATCAGCGCCGCGCTTTTCGATGAGGGGGCGTAGTCCGGCCTCGACCATTCGGAAGGCCTCTTCCCAGGAGACCTGCTCCCAGCCGTCAGCGCGACGGATCACCGGAACTCGTAGGCGGTCGGGGTCGTCGTGGAGTTGTCGCAGGGTGGAGCCCTTTGGACAGATGAAACCTTGGCTGAACACGTCGTCGCGGTCGCCCCGGATGCGGGTGACCGCTTCATCCCGGACAGTGACCTCCAGCCCGCAGGTGGCTTCACAAAGTGGACAAGTCCGGAAGGTGGTCGTGGTCTCGCTCATCGTATCGGTTGAGCGTACCCGAGCCGCGGCTGCCTCGCCCCGTCCCGGGGTTATGCCATCAAGGAGAGGATCGTGTCACCTTCACCAATGTTGCGGTAGGGATCTCCGTCGCCGGTGGTGACAACGACGAGTCGCCGGTTGGGCTTGACCACGAACAGCGCCACGGCCTCGAGCTGAACCGCCTGGAAGTCCTTGACGGTGAACTCAGGAGTGATAGACGTACTGCGGATAGTCGCTCCGTCACGAATCAGCTTCGACAGCCGTTCGTAGCTGGCTTCGTTGTCGAACAGCAGGCGGCCGGCCAGCGGCGTGACGGCGCTGCTGTCGATGCCGGCGGGTACCCGGCCGGCGACCAACTGGTAGGTCTGGGCCCGCCCGAAGATCCCGGCAAACCGGGTGGCGGCCAGGGTGTTGACGTCGTCGTTGGGGGTCAGCGACAGGACCCGGCCGAGACCCGACAGGTCCAGTTCGAGGTCGATGTCCTCGACGAGCACGTTGCCGTAGTGGGTCTCCAGTCCTTCCATCCTCGCCCGGTACTCGTCACGCCGGTTGGTGGTGGCGACTAGGACCGGGATGCTCTGGTCGGTCAGGGCGGCGGCGATGGTTCGCTCGAGCCGGCCGGCTCCGATGATCAGCACGCCCTCCTGGCGGCGCTGAGCGAGTCCCAGCGATCGGGCGACGGGTGCCATGCCCAGCCCGTAGATCACTACGGTGCCGACGATCACCGCGAAGACGAGCGGGGTCAGGCTCTCGGCGCCCGGCACGCCTTCTGCGGCGAGGTCGAGGGCGAACACCGAAGCAATCGAAGCGGCGACGATCCCGCGGGGGGCGACGGTGCCGATCAGGACCCGGTGGCGCCAGGAGAGGTTGGTGCCCAGGCTCGACAGCGCCGCGGCCAGCGGCCTGGCGATGATCACCAGGGCGGCCAGGATCCCTGCCGCTCGGGCACCGATCAGGCCGAGCTGGTCGGTGCCGATTCTGGCGCTGAGGATGATGAAAAGGATCCCGATCAACACCACTCGGATCGTTTCGGAGAAGTGCAGGATCTGCTCGGTGCGAACCCGACGATAGTTAGCCAGCACCATGCCGAGCGTGGGGGTAGCCAGCAGACCCGCCTCGGTGAAGAGGCCGTTGGCCACAACGAAGGCAATGAGTGCTGTGCCGATCCCGACCAACGAAAGGAGATGTTCGGGAACCCAGTGGCGGCGCATGGCGACGATGAGAGCGACGCCGAATACCATTCCGACCGCTACGCCCACCAGCAGAAAGAGTCCCACTTGCCCCGCCACCGACGGTGCCGAGGTGCCCGCTCCGATCAAGAGCACGTCGAAAGTGATGACGGCCAGCAGGACGCCGATCGGGTCGACCAGAATGCTCTCCCATTTGAGGATCGGTCCGACCGGCCGATCGGGGCGTACATGGGACAGCAGCGGACCGATCACGGTAGGTCCGGACACCACGAGGATGGCGCCCAGCAGCAAACCGAGGCCAGGCGACAGGTCGGTGAAGAGCATGGCCGCGCCCCATCCGACGGCCCAGGTGACCAGGACCCCGACGGTCACCAAAAGCCAGATCACCCGGGCGTGACCCTTGATCTCCCGTAGTCGCAGGCTCAGACCGCCCTCGAACAGGATCAGGCCTACCGCCAGCGATACGGCCGGCAGCAGGAGATCGCCGAACAGCTCGTCCGGGTCGAGGATCCCGAGTACCGGGCCGAGCACAAAACCGGTCAGCAGGTAGATGAGGATGGAGGGGATCCCGGAGCGGACGGCCAGCCAGTTGAGCCCGACCGCTAGCACCAGAATGCCGGCGATCAGCACGGTGGGATCGTCGAGGAATCCGGATGTGGAGAGCAGTGTCGGCATTAGTCCTGCACCGGTTAGGGCACCGTCACGTCGCCGGGCAGGGGGAACCATCGGAGGTGTTCGAAATCCTCGGTGAGCTCAAGGTTGGGTGCGCTTGGATCGACACCCGGGGCGGCCCCCGCCAGGATCCTGGTCGCTTCTTCGAGGTAGCCGGCCAGCGCCGACTCGGGTTTGTGGCGGCGGTGGGACGGGTAGGTCATGGCACCGCCGTCGTAGGAGATCTGGTGCAGGCTCATCGGCGGCCCGGCTGGTCTGTCCTGGTGGCGCCATAGGCCGGTGGCCGGGTCGAAGCGGTAGCGTCGGAGAAGCTTCCAGCCGTCGTCGGCGATGAGGTGCACCGCCTGGATGATGTAGTCGAACACGGCTTCCGAGATGAAGTAGTTGAAGTTGACCCGTACCCACCCGGGTTTGATTCCCTCGCAACCGCGGGCGACCTCGCGGGCGAACTCGTGGGAGGTGTTGAGGTCGATGCCAAGCAGCCGGTGTCCGTAGGGGCCGGCGCACGAGCACCCTCCTCGCGACTGGATTCCGAACAGGTCGTTGAGCAGCGCAACCACGTAGTTGTGGTGCAGGTGGCGCTCCCCGAACTTGACGACGAACGAGACGATCGAGAGCCGCTCGGCTTCGTGGTTGCCCAGTACGTCGAGGTTGGGATTGGCGCACCACGACTTGATGGCCCTCCCGATGAAACTCTCCTCGCGTTGGCGGATCGTGTCGGTCCCGACCGTCTGTTTGAGCTGGAACACCAACCCGGCCCTGATCGACTCGATGATGGCCGGGGTGCCGCCCTCCTCGCGCACCTCGATGTCCTCCAGGTACCGGTGCTCGGTGGGGTTGACGTAGGCGACGGTTCCTCCCCCCGGGACCGCCGGAACCCTGTTGTGGAACAGGTCCTTGCGGGCGACCAGCAGGCCCGGCGTCCCGGGACCTCCGATCAGCTTATGAGGGGACAAGAATATGGCGTCCTTGTAGGCGAATTCCCCGTCGGGTCCTTGGTCGGTCGGTCCCATGTCGATCCCGATGTAGGGGGCGGCGGCGGCGAAGTCCCAGAACGAAAGGGCCCCATGTTTGTGCAGCATCGCGGAAACGCTGCGGACGTCGGTGATGATGCCGGTGACGTTGGACGCCGCCGAGAAGCTGCCGATCTTGAGGGGACGGTCGGCGTGATCTTCGAGCTGGGCTTCGAGGTCGGCGAGGTCGACATGGCCGTCCTCGTCCTCGGCGATCACCACCACGTCGGCGATCGATTCCCGCCAGGGCAGCTCGTTGGAGTGGTGCTCGTAGGGTCCGATGAACACCACCGGCCGCTGGTCAGCGGGGATGAACCCGGTCAGGTTGTAGTCGTCGTCGAGGTTGGCCGGGATGCGCAAACCCAGGACGCCGATGAGCCGGTCGATGGCTCCGGTGGTTCCCGACCCGCAGAAGATTACCGCGTGCTGGTCGTTGGCCCCGACCGCCGCGCGGATGATGTTCCTGGCCTCTTCGCGAAACCGGCTGGTTTGCAGGCCGGTCCCCGAGCTCTCGGTATGGGTGTTGGCGTAAAGGGGCAGCACCGATTCGCGGATGAAATCCTCGATGAAGGACAGCGACCGACCCGAGGCTGTGTAATCCGCATAGGTCACCCGGCGGGGCCCGAAAGGCCCGGCCACCAGGTCGTCATCGCCGATGACGGCGTTGCGAATGGTCTCGATCAGGTCGGGGCGGTCATCCATGTGACAATGGTAGAGGCGCGAGGCCGGAAACAGTCCCGTTGTCCTAATCAGAGTGTTGTGGCAGCCTTTGCGGCAGGACCCCGACAGGAAGGCCGCATGTGCCCGCCGTTGATATCGCCGGTTTCGTCACCGATCTCAAAGCCCACGCCGTCGAGCACGGGTTCCACATCCACGCGGAACGCCACTTCGTCGAGACCTATTCACTTGGTCAGACCTGGGAGGTCGAGCTACATCCCGAGGAGGCTTGCGGCGGTCCCCTCGATCTCCATCTGTCGATCGAGATTGACCCCCGGATGTTGTTGTCTTTTGAAGATGAGATCGTCGAGCGAGACGGGGAGGTGGCCGATCTGACCGAACCCTATCTACTGCCGATCTTCTTCAACTGGGCGCTCCCGCCGCTGAGCCATCCCCCCGATCTACTCGTGCTGGCCACCGAATTAGCCGGAGTGGGCGGAACCGACCTTCCCCTCGAGGTTTCTGCCATTGATTCCTTCGCTTCGGTCACCGATGCGCCTCGTCGCAGTCTGACGATTGTCGCCGGAGTGCAGGTGCCGCTGGCGGAGGCATTCATGGGTGGTCAGGTGCCCTGCGAGGTGATGGATCGGTGCCACCAGGTGAGCGAGTTCATCCTCGAACGGGCTCCAGACTGGCTCGATGGCTCCGCCTGATCTCGAACACGCCGGAACCGCTCAGATCGGCAGCCCCAGGCCGCGGCTGATCACCAGGCGTTGCATCTCCGAGGTGCCCTCGCCGATCTCCAGCACCTTGGCATCTCGATAATGCCGGGCCACCGGGGTCTCTTCAACGATTCCCGTTCCGCCGAAGATCTGTACGGCCTTCCGGGTGGCCGTCACCGCGGCCTCCGTGGCGTAGACTTTGGCGACGGCCGCAGCTTGCTTGAACGGCTTGTTCTGATCTTTCAGCCAGGCCGCCCGGTAAGTGAGAAGTCGGGCCGCCTCGACGGCCACCTCCATATCCGCGCAACTGAAGGCGATGGCCTGGTTACTACCGATTGGCCGGCCGAACGTCGCTCGCTCGGCGGCGTATGCCACGCTGTAGTCGAGGCAGGCTTGGGTTACCCCGACGGCCAGGGCGGCGATGGCGATGCGGCCATCATCGAGGATGGAAAGGAACTGCCGGAAGCCTTGACCTCGCTCGCCCAGCACGTTTCCCACGGGCACCCGGCAGTCTTCGAATACGAGGCCGTGGGTATCCGAGGCATGCCAGCCCATCTTGCGGTAGGCGGGTTCGACGGTGAACCCCGCAGTGCCCGCCGGGACGATGATGGCGCTGATCTCATCAGGCCCGGTTCTGGCCGTCACCGTAACGAGCGAGGTAATGGGTGTTCCGGAGTTCGTGATGAACGCCTTGGAGCCATTGATGACCCAGGAGTCACCGTCGAGCTCGGCCTTGGTGCGGGTCGCTCCGGCGTCGGAGCCGGCCTCCGCTTCGGTGAGGCCGAATCCGGCCAGGGCCCGCCCGGCGGCCAGATCCGGTAGCCACCGCTGCCGTTGTTCATCGGTACCGAATTGGTAGATCGGGTTGGCGCCGAGGCCCACACCGGCCTCGAGGGTGATGGCCACGGATTGATCCACTCGGGCTAGTTCCTCGATGGCGATACAAAAAGTCGTGAAATCAGCCCCCGATCCTCCGTAATCCTCGGGGAACGGCAAGCCGAAGAGGCCCAGTGTGCTCATTTTCTGGACGGCCTCCAGCGGAAAGGCATGGGTCCGATCCCAGCCCTCGGCATGAGGCGCGATCTCAGCTTCGGCGAACTCCCGGACGACTCTGCGGAAGGCTTCGTGTTCCGGCAATGTTTCGAAGTCCACGGCATCTCCTCTTGCGCTGATGTGAGGCTAGTGACGCGTTGCACCGCCCTGGTCGGTGGCGCGCTTCCAAGGCTGTAAGCGGACCGTCGCCGCTCAGCTGGCAGCTCAGCCTCCGAAGGCAGCTCGCATCTCGGGCGTTGCCTCGCCCTGGAGCCGCAGTAAGTGGTCCCTGCTGGACTCAAACCCTGCTATCCCTGGAGAAACTCCAGGGCGCTCTCGAGGAATACATCGGTGTCCGCATCCTCCGGTATCTCGGGCTTGATGTCGGGCTGGACGCCGGATGTCCCCGAGTCCCTGCCTCCGGGCGTGACCCAACGGGCGATCGTCAGGTTGAGGGCTCCACCGTTGGACACGTCGAACCTCTCCTGCACGGTGTTCTTGCCGAAGGTCGGTTCCCCGATGATCGTCGCCCGTCCCCGTTCCTGGAGTACGGCGGATACCAGTTCGGACGCGGAAGCGCTACCCCGATTGACCAGTACCACGATCTCCAGGTTGGGATCGATGGCCGCTCCGCCGGGCTCGACCGAGTACTCCCTGGATTCGGCAGGCGATTCGGTCCGCAGCACCATCCCGTCGGCGAGGAACTCACTGGCGATCCGGACCGAGGCGGTCAAGGCGCCACCGGGATTGTTGCGCACATCGAGGATGATCCGGTCGACGCCTTCTGCCAGCAGGCTCTCCAGGGCTTCGTGAACCTGGTCGGCGCTGTTGTTGGTGAACGAGCTCAAGGCGACGTACCCGATACCGGGTTCAATCAATTCCGAGACCACTACGGGCACGACTACCGCAGCCCGGGTGATCGTCCTCTCGATGACCTGGCCGTCGCGCAGCAATCCGAGGGTCACGTCTGTTCCGGCTCGTCCCCGTACCCGGGCAACTACCTCGTCGACCGTCAGCCCGTCGACGCTTTCCCCATTCACAATCACAACACCATCCCCGGCTTGCACCCCTTCTGCGGCTGCCGGGCTGTCCTCCAGGGTGGCAACGATGATCAAGATGCAGGTGTCCGACAGCACCGAGCAGTTAGGCCGGTCCGCGGAAGTCTGGTCTTCCCCGCGGACGAGAGCTCCGATTCCTGAGACCTCGCCGGATTGGTGTTCGGTCACCTGAATCAGCGCCTCCGGCGAAAGGTATATCGTGTTCGGATCCTCGAGGCCGTACTGGATCATTCCCCGAACGGCCCCCTCAACCAGATCGGCGGCCGGGGCGGGTGTGACGAGCCGCGCTTCGGCGAACGCCTCGCAGGCAACCCGAAACGCATCGGTCGGTAGGGCACACACGACCTGTTCCGGGGGTGAGGGCTCTGTGGTTTCCGACTCGTACTCCTCGATTCCGCGGGCCGCGCCGGCGGCCAGGGCTCCATCATCGACGGCGTCGACGTAGTTTTCCTCGATCAATCGGTAGGCGTCGCACAGGACCGCGAAACCTTCTGGAGGACTGCTGCAGTCGGTGAGCTCGACCGGTAGCCCGGCAAACACGGTCGTGGTGGGCGCCAGAGTGATAGTCGACGCCCCGGTGGTATCTGGTGATTCAGAATCGCCGCTCCCGGTGACTAGCGAGCAGGCTGTGGCCACTAGGGCAGTTGCCAGGATGAGATTCAGCCTTTTCACCAGGTGCGCTCCACGTGGGCCAAACAGGATTCAACCGTACTTGTCGCGCTAAGGACGACGGCTGCAGGTTAGGAAGTCCCGGTCCGCGGGTCTGCAATCGGGGAGCCGCAACCTCAGAAGTCGTTGCCGAAGGTGTCGCACACGTTGGGGTCACCGGAATCGAATCCGGCCCTGAACCACTCGATGCGCTGTTCTGACGAACCGTGGGTCCAGGTCTCCGGGTTGATCATCCCGGTCGACATCTCCTGGATCCGGTCGTCCCCAACGGCCTCGGCAGCACCGATGGCCTCTTCGAGGTCGCCCCGCTCGAGGAAGTCCTGGGTGAATTCGCTGTACGCCCAGATGCCGGCGAAACAGTCTGCCTGCAACTCGAGTCGAACTGAAAGCTCGTTGGCATCGCTGGGGTTGGACTGCTGCAACTGGCGGACCTGATCGCTGATTCCGAGGAGATTCTGCACGTGGTGGCCGACCTCGTGGGCGAGAACATATGCCTGGGCGAAATCACCCGGCGCCTGGAAGCGAGCTGCCAGGTCTCCGAAGAAACCGAGATCTATGTAGATGGTCTGGTCGAGCGGGCAATAGTGCGGGCCCACCTGCGAATTCGCTCCACCGCAGGCCGATTGGGTCACGCCCGAGAACAACACCAGCGGGGCAGGCCGGTATTGCTGGCCGGCATTGCCGAATATTGTTGCCCAGAGGTCCTCGGTCGATCCCAGGACGACGCCCAGGAACGCCGCCAGATCTGCGTCGGGATCGGGGGCAGCTTCGAGAGCGGGGTCGTTCTGGGTGGGGGTTTGGGGCTGGGCGCCGTTCAACTGCCCGAGGATGTCGTCGAGGCTGTCTCCGCTTCCGCCTCCACCGAAGAACACCAAGGCGAGAATTGCCAGGAGGGCGGGAATGCCGATCTTTCCGCTGGCGGGAATCCGGGCCATTGAACTGCCGCCCCGGCGCCGGCGGTCGTCGACGTTGGAACTCCTTCGGCGATCGCGCCACTTCATGATCTTGTCCTCTCGATGTCCCTGGAGCCCGTCTACCGGCGGCGGGATCGTAGTGGCGTATCCCGTGTTTGGGGAATGAGATCACCGGACAACGATCATGTGAATCGCACTTCGACCAGCTGGACACCCGCTCTTCCAGACGGCCGGTCTGGACGTCTGGCTCCATAGTTGCACTCCTTCTGTTTTGGGAACGGCCGGGCGACTCTGGTAATCCAACATGCCCATAATGAGCGAGTGACCATCTCCCTCGTTCTTGTTCTCGCCAGCAGTTCGCCTCGTCGCGCTGAAATCCTTTCGAAGGAGGGGTTCATCTTCGAGGTGGTCCCACCGCGGGTCGAGGAGGCCGGGTTGGCCGGCGAACCCCCTGAGGCGATGGCCGCCCGCCTCGCCCGCCAGAAGGCCCTCGAGGTGGCTACCCGGGTGGGGCCCAACCGGGTGGTGCTCGGGGTTGACACGGTCGTAGCCATCGGCGATAACGTCCTGGGAAAGCCGATCGACGAGGCCGAGGCCACCCGGATGTTGCTACAACTGTCGGGCCGGACCCACACGGTCTTTTCCGGCTATTCCGTCGTCGGGTCCGGGGAAGAGCAGACGGGCCTTGACGAAACCCGGGTCACGATGCGATCGATAGATGCAGACGAGGCGGGCGCCTACAGCGCGACCGGTGAGCCCCTCGACAAGGCGGGCGCCTATGCGATCCAGGGCGGGGCAGTCCAGTTCATCACCTCTGTTGAGGGCTCGCACCACAACGTGATGGGACTGCCGATTGAAGCGGTCGCACCGCTCCTGGCGGCCCAGGGAATCACGCCCAAACCGTTCGGGGACGACGCGGCCGGTCTCAAAGACCCATAATGGACCGTTCCCCAGCGGAGAAGAGACATGGCGGCAGAAGCGTCAACCGGGCATTCCAGGGCCATCGACGACGGGAAGTTCGGCCGCAGCGTTGCGTTTGGGGCCGCCGTCGGTCTCCCGGTTGGCTTCATCGTGATCACCCTGGCCGTGTGGCTGATGCTCGATGTGAGCATCGGCGAGGCCGTCGCCATTTCGGTCTGGCCGGCGATTCTCACCGGCGGATTCGGCGGCGGATTCGTCGGCGTGGTACGAGGGTCCAGGTAGCCACCGCGCTTGTGGTGAGAAGAACTGCGCATAGAAACTGACGCAAGAACGTGTTGGGGCAGGCAAGATCAGTCTGTGCTTCTCCAGGAAGTTGCCACCACTTCGGCACACGTTGCCTCGACGTCCAAGCGGCTCGTCAAGATCGAGATGCTGGCCGGGATGCTCGGCAGACTCGACGCGGATGAGATCGAAGTTGGCGTCGGGTTCTTAACCGGCACGCTCCGGCAGGGCACCATCGGGGTTGGCTACGCAACGCTCAGCGAGGTGGCATCACCTGCCGCGAAGGCGACGCTCTCCCTCCTTGAAACAGATCGGATGCTGACCGTGGTCGGTGCGACGAGCGGACCGGGATCACAAGCCGAACGCGGCCGTCTCCTCGACGATCTCTTCGGGCGAGCCACGGAGCCCGAGCAGCAGTTCCTGATTCGCCTGATCTTCGGCGACCTCCGGCAGGGAGCCTCGGAGGGGATCATGGTCGAAGCCATCGCCCGTGCTGCAGAGGCTCCCACTGCGCTAGTGCGCAGAGCCGCTCTGTTTCGAGGCGATTTGCGGGTCGTGGCGCGGGTTGCGTTGACCGGAGGCAGGGAAGCGCTGGAAGAGATCGGGCTGGAGGTGCTGCGCCCGCTCCTTCCCATGCTGGCTCAGACGGCCGACACTGTCGCGTCGGCGATCGAGGCGCTCTTGCCTGCGGCGATTGAATGGAAGATCGACGGCGCCCGCATCCAAGCGCATCGCCGGAGAGATGTCGTCCGCATCTTCACTCGCAACCTGGCCGACATCACCGAGCGGTTGCCCGAAGTTGTCGCCGCCGTACGCAGCCTCGCCGTGGATTCGATCGTGCTCGACGGTGAGGTTGTCGCCCTACGTGCCGACGGGCGGCCACACCCGTTTCAGGTGACCATGAGCAGATTTGGATCGAGAGTCAACACCGAGGAGATGCATCGAGAGCTTCCCCTGACTCCCTTCTTCTTCGACTGTCTCCACCTCGACGGAGAAGACTTGACTGACCTGCCCGGTTCCGAGCGAATGGTCGCTCTCGAAGGGGCCGTCCCCGCCTCACTGCGGGTGCCGCGAGAGATGGTCGGCGATGGCGAGGCAGCCGACTCCTTCTTCAGGAATGCCCTCTTGCTCGGCCATGAAGGAGTGATGATCAAGAGCCTTACAGCGCCCTATGACGCTGGTCGGCGCGGGTCGGGATGGCTGAAGGTCAAGCCCGTCCACACTCTTGACCTCGTGGTGTTAGCTGTCGAGTGGGGGAGCGGCCGGAGGCGCGGTTGGTTGAGCAACCTGCACCTCGGTGCCCGGGATTCCCAGGCCGGGGGGTTCGTGATGCTGGGCAAGACGTTCAAGGGCTTGACCGATCAGATGCTCCAGTGGCAAACGGAAAGGTTCCTGGAGTTAGAAACGCATCGTGAGGGTCACGTGGTGTTCGTGCGCCCCGAGCAGGTCGTCGAGGTTGCCTTCGACGGCATTCAGACTTCCTCCCGCTACCCGGGAGGGATGGCTCTCCGGTTTGCCCGGGTCAGAGGCTATCGAGAGGACAAGAATATCGAGGAAGTCGATACGATCGATGCCGTGCGGGCCATGTTCCGGCAGATGGCCGGATAGATCAAATCCCACCCTCCTTCCCTCTGGGCTCGCCTTCTCTGACCGGGTTGCAGCATCAACTGTCCCGTGCTCGGTAACCTCAAACTTATGAAGATGGTCGCCCGCAGCCTCGTGATGGCGACACCCGCCCATGAGTGGTAAGCGCCGGGCCGCGGCTATTGGCCAAGCAGTGGCAGGTCAGGCCAAAGACCTGTCGGAGCGAACCTACCAGCGGGCCAGGCGGCTACCCAAAAGGGTGTACGAGCGGGTCTTCACCGGATACGGGACTCCTTTCAGGTGGCTCTCGGCCGAGTTCGCCTCCAGCGTGGCCGGCGACACCCTTATCGCTCTCGGGTTGGCAGGCACTCTGTTCTTCTCGGTTCCAAGCGCCGAGGCGCGGGACAAAGTCGCTCTCTATCTGCTCTTGACCCTGGCTCCGTATTCAGTGATCGCCCCTCTGTTGCCCAGGTTCTTCGCGCGGTTTCCCGGCTCCTACCGGGCCAGTCTCGCAGCTAGTTCGGGTGGGAGAGCTGCCATAGCCCTGTTCCTCGCCATCGGCGTCAACACGCTGTGGTTGTATCCGCTGGCCTTTACCCTGCTGGTGCTCTCCCGTCTGCACACCATTGCCAAGGGTTCGCTGGTTCCGGTCACGGTGCCCGGACCGGAGGCTCTCGTCGCCGCCAACGGACTATTGGCCAGGGTCGGCATCGTCGGGGGCGCCGTGGCGATTCCCATTGGATCGGCCGCCGTGCGCTGGATCGGGTCTTGGCCCGCTCTGGTCGTCGCCGCCCTGTTCTTTGTCCTGGCCGCCCTTTGCGCGGGACAGGTTCCGTCTCCCAGCGAGCCGTCCCGAGACCTGGAGGGAGCGCGGCGGGGAGCCGCGATGCCTCGTCTAGCCAGACTCCCGATGATCGCCACTGCGGTAGTCCGGTTCATCAACGGGTTCTTGCTGGCCTTGCTCGCCTTTGTCTTCAAGGACATCGATGCGCCTCTGGCCGATTTCGGCGCGCTGCTGGTCGCCGCCGGGTTGGGGTACGGCGTAGCGTCCTATGTATCTCCGTTCTTGGCGCGCCGTTTGCGCGAGGAGCCTACCGTGGTGGCAGCCCTCGCCATCGAAGCGGCCGCCGCTTTCATCACTGCCCAGATCTTCGGGTTGAGCGCCGCAGTGGTACTGGCTGCTTCGGCCGGCCTAGCCTGGGGCACCGCGAAGTTCGGGTTCGATGCGCTTCTTCAGAAGACTGCTTCGCGGGAGCAACGGGGAGCTGCGTTCACCAGAGCGGAAACGATCTTTCAGCTGCTCTGGGTCTTCGGAGCCTTGCTTCCTATCGCTTTCACGATCTCCAGCACCGTGGGTTTGTCCTTCGCGGGAACCGCCGCGCTGTTCGCCCAGGTGGTGATTGTGTCCGGTCTCTTGGTCGAGGCCCGCAACGGCGAGAACCTCGACTAGCCGATGTAGTACATCCCGGCCAGGTCGTCAGAGACCCGCAGATCGATCTCAGCCTCTACCCGTTCAGGAGCGTCACCTGGGAACAACCGCATCTGCAAACCCCGGTCGGGCTGAACTGCGACGGCGACGGGTCTTGGGCGGATTTGTTCGGCCGGCAGTTCAAGGGCGGGTTGGGTCATGCTCGCTCGCTCTCAGTCGAGCCTCCCATTGCCACCACTTATAGTGGCGATCCTACCGCAATAGGCGGGATTTGTGAAGGAAGAATCTGGATCAGTGGACGTCGACGTTCACCAGCACAATCAGCGGAAGAAGCGTCTTCACGTCTTCGGGATCGGGCGAACCGTTTGACAGCATGCCAACACCGTGGGCCTGGGCGTCGCGAGGTCTGCTCGTGAAGAACCCGATCGCCTCATCGAGATCGGCGTCGGTCCCCACGTGTGCTTCGGCCGTTCCGGTCCTGGTCTGGCCGGCGAGGCGAAGCTCGACCTCCGGTTCGTCTTCGAAATTGCGCCACCACGATCGGGCCTTCGTGGTCAGCATGAGGACCGAGTTATCGCGTTGCTGGTAGCTGACCGGGATCGTGTATTGGCGGCCAGAGCGCCGACCGGTGAAGGTGAGCAGAGCCACGTATTTTCCTATCCTTTTCTGCAGGACCGGGGTCTTGAGGAAGAACGTCATCATTGCGTTGAGCGGTGCCGGTACATTCCCGGACGGGGCTTTCACAGTGGAATCCGCCATGGCAGGTATTCTCCTTCCGTCAGCCGAGAACTCGTTCGGCCTCTTCGATCAACCCGGAAACGTCGATGCCGCTCTCTTCCTTCAGGACCCGGCGCATGACCGGGGATACCTCTTCGAGGCCGGCGGCAATCTGTCGAAGCGCACTGCGCTGCTGTCGCATCCGGCTGGCCTCTTCCGCCGGCGTGACGAGGTCGTCAATGATCGACCCTTCGGCCCGGGAAGCGACCAGCGGTTGCGGAATCCCCCGCACCCACACCAAAGAGCGGCGTCCCGGTCCCCGGCCCTCCGTGATCGGTTCGACGGCCACGACTTCATCGGATCGCACGTACTTGCCATACCCCAGGCTGACGAGTTGATCGGACTGGATGCGCATGGGTGATCCTTTCGGCTTCCTCCAGCCTATTCGGACAGCCGGTACCGATGTTCGGTGCTATCGCCGCGCCGACACCGAACGGGCCGACCATGTCGTATCCTGTCGCCTATGCGCGTTCTCGTCACAGGTGGTACCGGGTTCATTGGGAGTCACACCGTCGTCGAGTTGATCGAGGCCGGTCATGAGGTTGTGATCGTCGACAATCTCGTCAATTCGAAGCGTTCGGTTATCGCACGGGTGGCCGAGGTGACCGGCACCACACCCGACCTCCGTGTGGCCGACATCAGGGACGAAGCGGCGCTCGACGATATCGTCGGAGATATCGGTTTCGAAGCTGTGATCCACTTCGCCGGCTTGAAGGCGGTAGGGGAGAGCGTGCAGCGTCCGCTCGACTACTGGGACGCCAACGTGGGTGGGTCGACCACGCTGTTCCGGGTGCTCGACCGGCACAACGTCCGTACCGTCGTCTTCAGCTCATCTGCCACGGTTTACGGTGATCCGGACGAGGTCCCCGTCACGGAGGATCTGGCGACCAAACCGGCCACCAATCCCTACGGCGGCACCAAACAGGTCATCGAACAGATCCTCACCGACCTGCATACCTCGGACCCTCGATGGAATGTCGCGCTGCTGCGGTATTTCAATCCTGTGGGAGCACATCAGAGTGGCCTGATCGGGGAGGATCCCACCGACATCCCCAACAATCTGATGCCCGTCATTGCTCAAGTAGCCGCGGGCAAACTCCCCGAAGTCAAGGTATTCGGCACCGATTACTCGACCCGAGACGGCTCGGGAGTGCGCGACTACATCCACGTGGTCGACCTCGCCGCTGGCCATCTCGCGGCCCTCGACCGGATCTCGGGCAACCCCGGCCGCCATGTCTGGAATCTTGGCACCGGCGCCGGTACCTCGGTTCTCGAGGTAATTGCCGCGTTCAGCAATGCCACGGGCATCGACATTCCCTTCCGCCCTGCCGAACGGCGCCCGGGCGACGTCGCCGAGACCTGGGCAGACGCGACCCGGGCGGAGCGGGAACTGGGATGGCGAGCTCGGCGGACAGTCGATGAGATGTGTGCAGACACCTGGCGCTGGCAGCAGTACGCCCTCACCCTCGAGGCTTAGTCTTCGCTGCGACCGATGGAAGCAATGGCCCGGAAGGCTCCCGGGATCTTCTTGGCGAGATAGAGCGACACGCGATCGGCGGCATGGAGGCCCCGGTCGTCGCGAAGGTCGATCTCGAGATGCTCGGGGAACTCCCCGGCTGCAAATAGCTGCCAGTCGCCCGGGACGCCCTTCAGCTGGTGTATCCCGCGCGGCTGAAACGCAATGCCCGAGCCGACGACCAGCTCCCGAACGGTGCTCGAAACCAGCACTTCGCCCGGATGGGCTTCCGCCATTACCCGGGCGGCAATGTGCACGGCGATCCCGCCGACGTCTCCGCTGCCCATCACCTCGATTTCGCCGGTGTGGATACCGACTCGCAAGTCGACGCCCAGATCATGGACCTCGACGGCGGCCGCCCGTCCGCACTCGATAGCGCGGGCCGGTGACTCGAAGACAACCAGAAAGCCGTCCCCGGTGTTCTTGACAACTCGTCCACTGTGAACTCCGAACTCATCGGTCAGCGCCCGGTTGTGTTGCTCCAGTAACTCGGCCCAGCGTTTGTCGCCCAGCGATGCTGCAATGCTCGTTGAGTTGGCAATGTCGGTGAAGAGGACGGTGGCGAGGCGGCGTTCCCGCCTCCCTTCGGTCCGGCGCCCGGTCAGGAACTCAGCAATAGCATTGACCAAGGGCCGGCTGTCCCCGAACCAGGGCATGTGATCGGTCCCGTCTACAACGGACAGCTTGGCTTCGGGGATTGCCTTCGCAAGGGCCTGGCCCCATTCGACCGGGGCAAAGGGGTCGCCCTTTCGGTGGAGGACGAGGCAGGGGATTTCGATGGTGGGCAGGATCGATGTGACGTCCACCTCCTGGATCGACTGGATGAGTGCTCGCGCCATGCCGGGACTGGTCGAGGCCCGCTCGAAGACACCTGCCAGCCGACGCCGCACGGCGGATTCCTGACGGACGGTTGAGAAGATGCTCGAGGTCATTCCCGCACCCCATTTATCGACCGCCGCGGAGAAGCGGGCCATAACCTCCGCATCCAGCTGGGATCCACTGGCAAAGGTGCCATACAGGACGAGGGCTTCGACCCGCTCCGGATGAGTGGCAGTGAACAGAACACTCAGGGGGCCACCTTCGGACATACCAAACAGGGCGGCTCGCTCCATGCCGGCCGCATCCATCACAACCGTGATGTCTTCGATCCTCGTATCAAAGCGCACCGCGCCCGGGGTTGGATCAGATAGACCGGTTCCGCGTTTGTCGAAGATCAGCACCCGGGCAAATGACGCGAGTTGCTCGGCGAACTGGGTAAACGACGGGAGAGTCCAGTTCAGGTCGAGATGGGACACAAAGCCGGGAGTGACGACCAGGTCGACCGGGCCTTCACCAAACACCTGGTAGGCGATGCTGGTCTCCCCGCTGCGGGCGTAACGAGTCTCCGGTGTCAGTACCATTCCACATCCAGATCGAGACCCGATAAGCGTAGGTGGCTCTCTCCCCCTCCGCCCCGCGGATCTTGCGACAAAGCTGGTTCGTGTAGCACCGCAGGTTATTCGTTTCCCTCACGCACCCCCTCTGCCGTGCAATAGAGGCTTTTGGCCGTAGTGCGGGAAACTCGCCCCCGTTAAAGTTAAGGCAACCCTTAAGAATCGAACCAGGATTAATCAGGCAGGGCTAAACATGGGTGCAGAACCCACCACTAGCGAGAGCGAGGAGATGTACCTCATCCACATCGCCATGGCGGGGGAAGAGGGGGTCGAAGGACCGGTCGGTCTTTCCAGGATCGCCGAAATGCTCGCAGTTTCTTCGGTGTCTGCCAATCAGATGGTCAAGAAGCTGGCCGGAAGGGGCCTGGTCGAGTACCTGCCCTACAAAGGCGTGGAACTAACCTCGCCGGGACGGGAGATCGCCGACCAGGTGTTGCGCGGCCGGCGCTTGTGGGCGCTGTTCCTGGCCGAGCAACTGGAACTCTCTCCCGCCCGCGCCGATGCTATTGCCTGCGACCTCGAGCACATCACGCCCCCCGACCTGGCCGACCGGCTGGCCCATCTGCTGGGCGACCCAACCCGGGGACCTGAGGGTCGGCCCATACCAAACCCGGGTAAGCCTGCCCCACCCGGGCGATCGATGGCACTGACCGAATTGGCGGTAGGTAGCGCCGGAACCGTCATCAGGGTAGACGGCTCGGATGCCACCAGATCGTTCTTGGCCGGTGAGGGCCTGGTTCCCGGCTCGGGGCTAACTCTGCTCGCCCGGGGGAACGGCGGGGATTGCCTGGTCCAGGTGGGTTCGGCCGATGTGCACCTGGCCGGTCCGCTGACGGGATCCGTAGTGGTGACCATCCCATGACCAGGTCGCTGTCCCAGGTCTCGTGCGGAGAGACGGTCAGGTTGGAGGGAGTCGATGCGGACCACCGGACCGTCCGCCGCCTGGCCGAGCTTGGTCTGACACCTGGCGTTGAGTTGACGATCCTGCAGACCTCGAAAGGCCCGGTTCTGGTGGCGGTCCGGGGAGCCAGGGTGGCGGTGGGCCGGGATATGGCCGCAACCATGCGAGTGGTCCTCAACGGTACGGAGGCTCCTGCATGAGCAGTCTGTCGATCGCGCTGGCCGGAAACCCCAACTCGGGGAAGACCACACTGTTCAACGTGTTGACCGGCTCGAATCAGCACGTCGGCAATTGGCCCGGCAAGACCGTTGAGAAGCGATCCGGGCGATTCTCCAGCCGTGATGTGCAATTCGAGGTGGTCGATCTGCCCGGTACCTACAGTCTGGCGGCGGTCTCTCCCGAGGAGTCGGTGGCACGGGACTACTTGCTGGAGGGAACGCCGGATGTGGTGATCCTGGTGGTCGACGCGACCAACCCTGAGAGGAACCTGTACCTCACCGTCCAGGTGCTCGAGCTGGGGATTCCGTGCGTCGTAGCGCTCAACATGTCCGACACCGCCGAGGCTCGCGGCCTCCGCATAGATGGGGGATTGTTGGAACAGAGGCTGGGAGTTCCGGTGGTCCGGACCGTGGCCCGTCGTCGGGAAGGCATCGAGGATCTCCTCAGCGCCGTGATCGAAATTGCCACGGAGCGCGCCGCATGACCGACCTGTTGATCATCGACTACGGCCCGGATGTCGAGACGGAGATCACGGCCATCGAGAGCGTCATCGAGGCGCAACCCGCCGTGCTCGATCGCTTTCCCGTCCGCTGGGTGGCGCTGGAGTTGCTCGAAGACGGAGAAGACCTGCGGGTCAGATTGACCGACCTGCCGGGCGGTGAGCGGGTGGTGGCGGCCGCCGACGAGAGCCAGACTCGTTTGCAGGAGAAGTTCGGGAATACGGCTCCGCTGCTGGTTCCCAACGGTCGGTACGACTGGATCAATGCGCTGGTACGGGAGTCCGTCTCGCACGCCACCGCCGATCGACCGTCCGGTTCCGACCGGATCGACAAGTTGGTGACCCATCGATGGTTGGGGCTTCCGATTTTTCTGGCATCGATGTGGGTGGTGTTCAAGGTCACCGTCGACATCTCGGCGGTGTTTCTCGACTGGGTCGACGGGGTGATGGGGGGACCCATCGCCCGGTGGATGGCGGCGCTCGTCCGGCTATTCGGCCTGAGCAACACGTGGGTCGAGGGCCTGGTCGTCGATGGAGTGGTTGCCGGGGTGGGAGGCATTCTGGTCTTCATTCCGGTGCTGATGGCGCTCTACCTGGCGCTCGGTCTGCTGGAGGACTCCGGCTACATGGCTCGAGCCGCCTTCGTTATGGACCGCATCATGCGCAGGCTCGGGCTGCAGGGTAAGAGCTTCCTCCCGATGCTGGTCGGGTTCGGCTGCACCGTCCCGGCCATGTACGCCACGCGGACCCTCGAACGCCGCCGGGACCGCGTGCTTACCGGTCTGCTGGTCCCGTTCATGAGCTGTGGCGCCCGTCTTCCGGTCTACGTCCTCATGGCGGCCGTCTTCTTCCCCCGCTCGCGGGGCACCGCGGTATTCGCCATGTACATTCTGGGCATCGTCGTTGCGGTCGTGTTGGGATTCGTACTCAACCGGACAGTCTTCCGGACCGAGGCCGCTACGCCGCTGCTGATGGAACTTCCGCCCTACCGGCTTCCCACCCTGCAGGCGGTATGGCTCCAGATGTGGAGGCGGACGTCAGCGTTCATCCGGGATGCCGGGACCATCATCCTCGGAACCAGCCTCGTGGTGTGGTTGCTCATGGCGATCCCGGTCGGGGGTGGAGCCTTCTCCAACGTTGAGGTCGACCAGAGTGCCTTCGGGGCGGTCAGTTCCGCAGTCGCTCCAGCGCTGGCCCCAGCCGGGTTCGGCAGCTGGGAGGCGACGGGCGCTCTGATCACTGGTTTCGTCGCCAAAGAGGTGGTCGTCTCTTCGATGTCGCAGGTGTACGGCGTTGCGAACGACCACACGACCGTAACAGGAACCACCTTCTTCGGAGACTTGGCGGGAATCGGGCGCAGCTTCCTCGAGGCTTCCGTCGACACGCTGAAGGCGATCCCTTCGATCTTCGGCATTGATCTCCTCGACGACCCCGGTCAGGTCGAGCAAGGTTCATTGTTGGCCGCGGTGCGGAAGGGTTTTGAAGCATCGAGCGGCGGGCATGGCCCCCTCGCCGGGTTGGCTTTCATGGTGTTCGTGCTTCTGTACACACCCTGCATGGCGGCGGTGGCAGCCGAGCGGCACGAGTTGGGTACCGGGTGGATGTGGACGAGCATCTTCGGCCAGACGGCACTGGCGTGGGGAGCGGCGGTGCTGGTGTTCCAGGTCGGCAGACTCATCGGGTGGGGGTAGACCACGGTGCTAGAACGATTGATATCCAGCATCATGGAAGCCGAAGGGCCGATCAGCTTCGACGATCTGAGTACCCGTCTCAGAATCGAGCGATCTGCGCTGCAGCCGATGCTCGATCTGCTGGTGCGCAAGGGCTTACTCACCGAGTGGACCCATGCCGAGTCGGAGGTCGCCTGCAGCAGCGGAGCGTGCGGGGCATCCTGTTCCGGAATCCAGGGCTGTCCGTTCGTCATCCGCGGAATGCCACGGACCGTCGAGATCCGGTTGAGGGGGGATTCTGCCGAGCGCTCCTAGCGGTCCAGGTCTCTACGCTTCCCTTCATGGTCATCCTCGACTTTGAAGAAGCCCGGGTGCTCGGCTGTCTGATCGAGAAGTCGATGACGACTCCCGAGTACTACCCGATGACTGTTAGCGCACTGATCGCAGCCTGCAACCAGACAACCAATCGGCTCCCGATCGTCGACTTCGGCGAGTCAACCGTCCAAGGGGCACTCGCTTCCCTCGACCGGCGGGGCCTCATCGGAGTGACCAGGGTGCCCGGGGGAAGGGCGCTCAAGTACGCACACCACGCCCGCACGACTTTGCGAGTCGATGACGAGCAAGCGACCCTGCTGGCGGTTCTTCTGCTGCGCGGGCCGCAAACGGCTGCAGAGTTGCGGGCCCGAACCGAGCGGTACACGGCCTTCGCATCGATCCAGGCTGCAGAGCAACGGTTGGAAGATCTGATGGGACGGGACGAACCTCTCGTCGAGCGAATGCCGCGGGAGCCGGGCCAGAAGGAGAACAGATACCGGTGCCTGCTGGTGGAAGCTGGATCGACGGCGGACCAGGCAACGTCTCTGGAAGAACGAGTCGCCGCACTCGAAGAGGCCCTCCAACAGGTGTTGCGCCGGCTCGACGGCGAGGAATGACCACCGGGTTGGTTCAGGCGGCAACTTCAGGCATCGTCCAGCGCCATCCGCGGCCGACGACAATCAAGCCCGATCCCACTCCCCCGTCTTCCCCCAGCACCGGTTCGCCAAACAATGCGGTGTCTGATCCCCGAAGGTGGCTGCCGTCTGCAAATATGGGATTGAGTCGACGGAAGGGTCGTGCACGATGGACTCGACTGGTGGCCGTTCTTCACAGCGCCCGAGGCTTCGGTGGGGCGTTCCCCTAATTGCCCTGAGCGCTGTCCTGATCTCCTGCGCGGGTGACGAAGCCGTCATCACCACCACCTCCACTTCCACCTCTACCACCACAACGACCGCCCCCACGACTACGACGACCACCACCTTGCCCGGTGAACCGATCGACCTTTTCCCGGCAGCCGGTGACATCTTGGCCGTTGTCGGAGTCTCGTTCGATAGTGAACTGAACGTACGGGCCGCTCCGGGGACAGATCAAGATGTGCTGACCCGCCTTCCCCCGCTCACCAGCGACGTGGTCGCTACCGGTCAGGCGCGCCAATTGCCGGACTCGATCTGGTACGAAATCACTTTCGGCGACGTGACCGGATGGGCCAGCAGCGCCTATCTCGCCTGGATTGGAGATACCAGTGATATCACCGCAGCAGTGATAGAGGAGATCGGCGAAACACCTACCGCCGAGACCATGCTCGATCTCGGATTCATCGTCGCGCAATCCCAAGCGGTGGAAGAACCTGAATCTCGGATCCGTGTGGCAAGGTCGCCTACGGTGCGAGATGTGGGTGAGGTGACCTACGACGTGGTCGGGCTCGGTGATGATTCCGTCTTCGGAGTGCGGTTGACCGTATTCGGAACCCCCGACGACGGCGGTGAGAGTTTCACGCTGATGACGGTGGAGGGCACAGACTTCTGCGGACGTGGCCCGGCGACCGGAGGCCTCTGCCCATGATGAACACTGAGCCAGGCTGGTACCCCGATCCATATCGTCGCCACCAGGTCCGCTACTGGGAGGGTTCGGCGTGGACCGAGCACATCGGTGACGACGGCCAGCAGGGGACCGATCCACTCGACTCCATGGACAAGCTGGACTCGGCCATGGTCGTGGATGAAGCAAACGACGCAGCCAAGATTCGCGACCAGGTCACCGGAGAAGGTTGGGGCGGTGCCGGGGTCGGTGCCACGGCGAGGGGGGGCGGCACGCTGTTCACCGAGCCGGTGCTGGTGGTCAACCAGAAGGCCAAGATCATCGAACTGGCAAACCAGTACGGGGTCTTCGATCAGAACGGGAACCAGCTTGGAGCCGTCAACCAGGTCGGGCAGTCAACCCTCAAGAAGGCCCTCCGGTTGCTCACCTCGGTCGATCAGTTCCTCACTCACCGGATGGAGATCACAGATCGATCTGGGGCGGTGGTTCTGCGACTGACGAGACCTGCGAAGATCTTCAAGTCAACCGTGGTGGTCGAAGGTGCCAACGGGGCAGAGCTAGGCCGGGTCGTGCAGAAGAACATGATCGGAAAGATTAACTTCGAGCTCGAATCCGGGGGCCAGCGGCTCGGCGCCATCAAGGCCGAGAACTGGCGGGCGTGGAACTTCCGGATCGAGGATGCGACCGGCACCGAGGTAGCCAGGATCACCAAGACCTGGGAAGGTCTCGCCAAGACCATGTTCACCACGGCCGACAACTACGTCGTACAGATTCACCGGCGTCTCTCTCAACCGCTGCTGTCGCTGGTCGTGGCCTCAGCCTTGTCGATCGACACAGCGCTCAAGCAGGACGATCGCGGACTGGGCTAGGGACCGCCTGGGTCCTCAACCGCAGGCGCCCGCCGGCCGATGATTGAGCCATGAAGCGCAGATTCTTGGCCCTGGCCATGACGATGGCCGTCACTGCATGTTCGATGACTACATCGACACCGACAACGCTCGGAGTCGACGGTGCGCCCCAGATCATCAAAAGCACCTTTCTGACGGTGAGTCGCCAGGCCGCCGTCCTAGCCGGGTATGAGGCAACGAGCGACGACTTCATGGAGTTCGCCCGCGAGGTATGCAGCGCCGGCCTCAACAGCTCTGAAGACTTGGTCGACTTCGTCGACGACTGGGCCGGTTCGAGCGCAGATCAGGCAATCACGCAGATGTGGACGACGGCGGCCGGTGCAGCGACCAGTTCGTTTTGTCCCATCGGGTGATGGTTGAGAAACTGCCCTAAGGCTCTTCTCTCGTTCATCGATTCGTTCTGATCGATCGCTCAGCTGCACCCCGTCGTGCCGCCACAGTTCAAGCACTTGTAGCAGCTGCCCGACCGGATGGTGATGTGACCGCAGGTCTCGCACAGCGGGGCGTCACCCATCATGGCGGCCAGTGCAGACTGCGCTGCCGCAGTGCCGGCGTCGGCATTCCTAACGGCTGCTGCCGTTCGGACCGGTCGCGGAGCATCGTTGCTGTCGGAACCGTTGGGTGAGGGGCTCGAGTCGACGAATACGGCCGCCTCCACCTGGACGTCTATGTCTTCCTCCATCGCAGCATCGGTCAGATCGAGCTGGAGGCCGGCTTCGACGGCGAGACCTTTGGCCGGTTCCGGCAACTCCATCTCCCGGACCGGAGGTACCTGCGCAAGTTCGTCGCGCTGCAGGTACTCCACCCCGAGCGCCCGGAACACATAGTCGACGATCGAGTTGGCCATTTTGATGTTCGGATGGCCTTCTACCATGCCGCGTGGTTCGAACGTTTGGAAGGTGAAGGTGTCCACGAACTCTTCGAGCGGCACGCCGTACTGGAGTCCCTTCGAAACTGCGATCGCAAAACACGACAGGATTCCCCGCAAGGTGGCGCCCTCTTTGGCCAGATCTATGAAGACCTCACCGAGGGTTCCGTCCTCGTATTCGCCGGTTCGCAGGAAGACTTTATGGCCGCCGATGCGTGCCTCTTGAGTGAATCCACCGCGTCGGGCCGGCAACAGGAAACGAGGTGGCTGCATGCCGCGGGCGTAGGCCTCGGTGGGGGATACGCCGGCCGGAATGCGGCCCCAGGCGAAAGCCTTTTCCTCTGCCAGGGCGGCGTTGATTTCCTGGACCTCCTCCTGATCGTCGCCCTCGTCGGAGGTAGCCGACGACAGCGGCTGGGAAGCTTTGGAGCCGTCGCGGTAGAGCGCCATCGCCTTCAGTCCTAGGTCGGCCGACAGCATGTAAGCGCCCTGGATATCTTCGGGCGTTACCTCGTTGGTCATGTTGATGGTCTTGGAGATGGCTCCTGAGATGAACGGCTGAGCCGCCGCCATCATCTTGATGTGCCCGGTGTGATGGATGAATCGCTGCCCGTTCTTACCGTTCTTGTTGGCCGTGTCGAACACCGGGAGATGTTCGTCGGCCAGTTCCGGGGCGCCCTCAATAGTCTGGCGACCGCAGATCACATCGTTGGCCTCGGCCACCTGGCTGCGGGAGAAACCGAGCGAGGTGAGGAGGTCGAACTCGGGCGATAGGTAGCGGTCGGCGGGGATACCGAATGCCTCGAGTGCCTCGTCGCCGAGCACGAACGCGTTGAAGGCATGGCGGAGATCGAACACGCTGGGCAGAGCCGCTTCGATCTTGTCGATGGCGTCATCAGACAAGCCTCGCCCGGAAAGGCTTTCCCGATTGATGTGGGGTGTGCCTTCCAGGGTCATCGTCCCGACGACGTACTGAACGATTCGATCGATCTGGTCTTCTGAGTACCCGAGCCTGCGCAAGGCAGAGGCGATCGATTGGTTGGCGATCTTGAAGTAGCCTCCACCCGCCAGTTTCTTGAACTTCACCAGCGCGAAGTCGGGCTCGACACCGGTGGTGTCACAATCCATGAGTAAGCCGATGGTCCCGGTCGGGGCGAGCACTGTGGCCTGGGCGTTGCGAAACCCACTGGTCTCTCCGGCCTCGAGGGCCACGTCCCAGGCGTGGCGGGCGGCTTGCACCAGGGCACCAGGAGCTTTGGCGGGATCGATGGCCATGACGTAATGGCTGATCCCCTCGTAATTCTCGCTGGGCGCGTCGTACGCCGCCCGCCGGTGGTTGCGGATGACTCGCAGCATGTGATCCCGGTTCTCCCAGAAGCGAGGGAACGGGCCGATGGTCGCGGCCATTTCAGCAGACGTGGCGTAGGCCCGTCCCGTGAGGATGGAGGTGAGGGCGCCGGCGATGGCCCGACCTTCATCCGAGTCGTAGGGGATTCCTGAGCGCATCAACAACGATCCGATATTTGCGTAGCCGAGGCCGAGCGTCCGATATTCATACGAACCGACGGCTATGTCCTTGGAAGGGAACTGGGCCATCGTGACAGAGATCTCCAACACCATCGTCCAGACGCGGATCGCGTGCTCGTAGGCTTCGATGTCGAAGATGCCGGTCTCGTCGTCGTAGAACTTGACCAGGTTGAGGCTGGCCAGGTTGCAGGCAGTGTTGTCCAGAAACATGTATTCGGAGCAGGGGTTAGAGGCCCTGATCCGGCCACCTTCCGGACAGGTATGCCACTCGTTGATCGTGGTGTCGAACTGCATGCCGGGATCGGCACACGCCCAGGCAGCTTCCGCGATTGTCCGCCAGACATCACGAGCCTTGACGGATCGGCGCACGGTACCCGTGGAGCGCTCGATCAAGTCCCATTCGCCGTCTTCGATGACTCTCTGTAGGAACTGCTGCGTCACCCTGACCGAGTTGTTGGAGTTCTGACCGGAGACGGTCTGATAGGCCTCGCCGTTGAAGTCGGCCGGGAATCCGTTGGCAATCAGGATCTTGGCCTTGTCCTCTTCGATCTTCTTCCAGTTGATGAAGACCTCGATGTCAGGATGGTCGACGTCGAGGATGACCATCTTGGCCGCTCGGCGGGTGGTGCCGCCCGACTTGATGGCACCGGCGGCCCGGTCGCCGATTTTCAGGAACGACATAACACCCGAGGACTTGCCGCCACCGGAGAGGGGCTCGCCTTCAGCCCGTATGGTCGAGAAGTTGGTTCCGGTGCCGGATCCAAACTTGAACAGGCGGGCCTCCTTGGTCCAGAGGTCCATGATGCCGCCTTCGTTGACGAGGTCGTCGCCGACCGCCTGTATGAAGCAGGCGTGCGGGGCTGGACGGCTGTAGGAGTCGGGCCCCGGGATCAGTTCTTCGGTCTCCGGGTCGACGTACCAAAACCCTTGCGGAGGGCCAGTGAGACCGTAGGCATAGTTGAGCCCGGTATTGAACCACTGCGGGCTGTTGGGCGCGGCCATCTGGTTGGCCAGCATGTATTTCAGTTCGTCTTCGAACGCCTGAGCGTCTTCTTCCGACGCGAAGTAGCCATTCTGCTCGCCCCACCACCGCCAAGTGCCGGTGAGCCGGTCGAAGACCTGACGGGCCGAACGCTCCGGGCCCAGGCGAGGCTCTCCGTTATCGTCGAAGATCTGTCGCCCCTCATCGTCGTACTGAGGTATTCCCGCCTTCCGGAAGTACTTCGAAACCATGATGTCGGTCGCCACCTGTGACCAGGCCGCTGGGATCTCGGCGTCTTTCATCTCGAACACCACCGATCCGTCCGGATTGGCGATCTTAGAATCGCGGCGTATCCACTCGATCGACGCGTAAGGGTCGTGACCAGCCTCGGTGAAGCGGCGGCCAATGGTCAGACCCTTGGTTCCTGTCTCGAACATGCGTTATCCCTCCACAATCCGGGCACTCTCCGCCCACCCGGTACCTGTCAGAAGATGTCATGCATACCACTAGATGTAGTGGTCGAGGGGGAAGCAGTCCACGACATCTGGTGTGTAGCTCAGACACCATAATCACCCGGACGTAATTACGTCAATGGTATTCGGTAACCATTTTTCGCTAATTCTCCGCGCTGCCCGGGAAGTGGGGGAAGTCGACGTGCAAGGACTCTAGGCGTCAAAAGGGAAGCGCGAAAACGAAGAAGCCGTCCGCCGTCCGCAGTCCGTCTTGCCTCTTCCGGAGCCACAGGCGCAAGGGAAGTGAGCGGAGAGGGTGGCTGCGGATAGCGGATGACCGATGGCTGATTGCGTAGTCTGGAACGCGAACGCACGTGAGATGACGTTGTAATGACCGACCTGCCCAGACTCTACGGAGATCTGGCCGAGTGGTGGCCGCTGCTCTCGGCGCCCGAGGAATACGCAGAAGAGGCCGAGGTGTACCGGGCGGTACTGATCGGCGCAGCTCAGCGTGCCGTCTCCACGGTTTTGGAATTGGGTAGCGGTGGTGGCAACAACGCCTCACACCTCAAAACGTACTTCCAGATGACGTTGGTGGACAGGTCCCCGGGCATGCTGGAAGTCAGTCGCCAACTCAACCCCGAATGTGAGCACCACCTCGGTGACATGCGGACTGTGCGCCTCGGGGTCGAGCACGACGCCGTCTTTGTCCATGATGCCGTTGCCTACTTGACAACGGCAGAAGACCTGCGGGCCGCGGCACGGACGGCGTTCGAGCATTGCCGGCCCGGGGGTGCCGTTTTGTTCGTTCCGGATCACCTCAAAGAGACCTTCCAACCTGGGACGGATCATGGTGGACACGATGGGGACGGGCGGGGAATGCGGTATCTGGAGTGGACCCGGGATCCCGGGCCCGATGGCACGACCTACGTTACCGATTTTGCCTACCTCCTCCACGAAAGCGGCACGGGTACCTCGGTGCTCTACGACCGCCACGTATGCGGCTTGTTCTCCCGGGATGAATGGCTCCGGACCCTCAGCGGAGCCGGATTCGAGAGCGGGTATCAGGAAACCACTTTGACTGGCGGGGAGGTTCTCAGGATGTTGGTAGGCGTCAAAGCCGTCTGAACGAGTCTCGGTCGGCGCGTGGCATCCCTTGCCGGACGGAATCAAGAAACCGTTGAATGCCGCTGATCACGTAGTGGGTGCGAAGCGAGTCGAGGACGTCGAAGGCATGGTTGGCTCCAGGCACCTCGACGTAGCCGACCGGCGCGTGTGAGGTTTTTCGAAGGGCCGCCACGAACTGTTCGGCTTCGGCAGTCGGAACCACCGAGTCGGCAGCTCCATGCACAACGAGAAATGGCGGCGCGTCGGGGTGAACCTGATCAAGCGGAGAGGCGTCCCGGTAGAGGTGTTCGGCGCTCACCTTGTCGGCTTTGATGACGTGCCGGGGGATGATCGGCCACTCGTCCCGGGTGCGGTGGCGGTTGAGGAAGTCGTAGATGCCGTAGATCGGCACCGCGGCCTGCACTGAGGTATCCGCCGTCTCGAATCCAGGCTGGTATTCGATCCGATTGGCGGTCAGTGCCACGAGCGCAGCGAGATGGCCGCCGGCTGATCCGCCGGTGATGGCGATGAATTCATGATCGATCCCGTATTCTCCCCCTTCCGACCGCATCCATGCCAGAGCCTGCTTGAGTGCGATGAGTTGGTCGGGGAAGGTCGCTGCGGGGACGAGCGGATAGGACGCAGCGACGCTGATCCACCCGGCCTGCGCAAGGCTGTGAAGGAGGGGACGGGCTTGCTGTCGGCGATTGCCGCCCCGCCAGGAGCCGCCGTGCACCTGGAGGATTGCCGGGCGCAAGCCCGGCTCGAGGTCGCGCCGTCGGTACACATCAAGGTGAAGGCCGGTGGCATACTCGAGGTCCTCGACACGCTCGATGTCGTCCGGCAGCCGGTACGGGTAGGCGGCGAGCACTCTTCGCCAATCGACGTGAGCGAATCCGGTGGTTTCGATGCCGAGCTGCTCGAGCGTTGCCGCCACGGCGTGCTTGGTTTGCCCGGCGCGGAACTGGATGACCGCATACGCCGACCAGGTGAGGACTGTGAGCCCTGCTCCGACGCGCCCGAGGAGATGCCGAAGGGCGCCGGCGGCGATGAGCAGGAGGGCTAAGACTCCGTGGATGGCGATTCGTAAGGGGACTGCCTCCGCCGTCAGCAGTGCTGGAAACCACGGCGGCCGAAGCCCAGGGTGTCGGTCCGTGTTGGGGTTGCGCAGCGCGTTGACCGCGCCAAGGAGCCCAAGAAGGCTCAGCAGGAAGAGAGATACCGCAGAGAACACGATCGGATTGTTGCACGGTTCGGGATTACCACGGCTCGCCCGCCGCCGTCCGTTGTGCAGAGAGCTCGCTAAATACCCAAGGTCAGGCCTGGAAGCGCTGCATCTTCGGCCGCGTAATCCAAGCGGTGGGGCGGTAACGCGTCGGGCATGTTGGCCAGTTCCCATTGGACGGTCAGCGCCATGGCCTCCTCGAAACGGACCTTTTCCTGGTAGCCGAGTTCCTCTCGAATGCGCCCGGTGTCGACCACCAGCGATTGGGCGAAATCGAGCTCCTCGTCGCGCAGGTGGTCGGGGATGTCGTCGGGCGGCAGAATGACCACCTCACCTCGCCAACGGTGCGCTGTTCCGATCGCTTCGATCCATTCCTTCTCGCCGAGCGTGTGGGGATCCCCCACGTTGTAGATCTGTCCAGCCGCGTCGGGGTTGGTCACAGCAAGGGCGATAGCGGAGGCAGCGTTATCGACGTACGTCCGGCTCCACCGCCAGTGCACTCCGCGTTCGTCGAGGATGATCGATCGGCGTCCGTCGACCATGCGCTTGAGGTAGGGGAACGGCCGGTGCTGGTAGTCGTCGGGTCCGTACACGGCGGGGAGTCTCAGGATCGTCGCGGGTAGGTCGGGTTCGGCGAGGTAGGTCTGCTCGATTGGGATCTTGTCGTAGTCGTGCATCCGATGATCGGCCGGGAAGAGTTCGCGATACGGATATAGCACCTCCCGCAGGGGAGCGTCCTCGCCCATCGGCTGGTCAATGGGGGGACCGGGATGGCGGCCCCGCACGACGTCGTAGGCCAGGTACACGTCCTGGCTCGAGACCGCCACGATCCGTTCCGCCACCTGATTGAACGCAATCACCGTATCGACCGCGTCGGCGCGGGAGATCGGCACCATGTCGAGCACCACGTCGGGGCCGAACCGCTCGAACTGCTCGGTGAAGGACAGCAGGTCTGTTCGATCACCATGGATGTGCCGGACGTGGGGGAGGCCCTCGGGTTCGGTGCCCCCTCGATGGAACACGGCAACTTCGCACCCCGCCCCGACGAGCAGCGGGATCGTGTGCAGACCGATGAACCGAGTGCCGCCGACGACGAGGACACGTAGGAACGGCATAGTCCGAGTGTAAGAGGTTCTGCCCGTTGGTCGGGTGGCGGTCCGCTGCTCTCCTGGTCTGGCTGTTGGATGAAGCGTGGGTGCTGTTGACGAAGCGAATCGCCAGTCTGTCGGGCGAGTAGTCATCCGTTCACAGCACTAGCCTGAGCACCTATGCGAGCGATCGTGAAGAAGTCGCCGGTTCCCGGATTCGATATGGCCGACCTGCCGATGCCGGAGGTGAGTGACGAGGATGTGCTGATCCAGGTGAAAGCAACCTCGATTTGCGGAACCGATCTCCACATCTACCAATGGAACTCTTGGGCCCAGGATCATGTGAAGCTTCCTCTGACGGTCGGCCACGAACTCTGCGGGGTCGTGGTTGCCAAGGGCGCCAATGCGGACGGACCCGACATCGGCCAACTGGTATCCGTTGAGTCGCATGTGGTCTGCAACCGGTGCAGCTTCTGCCGGACCGGCAAGGGACACCTCTGTGAAAACACCGAGATCCTTGGTGTCCATAGGGACGGCGCCTACGCGGAATACGTTGCGGTGCCGGCTATGAATACCTGGGCGGACCCTCCCGAAATGCCGTATTCAATAGCCTCGCTCCAGGAGAACTTTGGCAACGCGGTCCATACGGCCTCCGTACCGCTGGTGGCCGGTCGGAAGGTGCTGGTCACCGGCTGCGGTCCGGTCGGCGTGATGGCTATTGCCGCCGCCCGGGCGTTGGGGGCGCGGTCGGTGTACGCCACCGATGTCAGCGACTACCGCCTGAGCATGGCGTGGACCATGGGGGCGGATCTGACCATCAACCCCCAGAAGCAGGACGTTCTTACGGCGGTAATGGATGCGACCGAGGGAGAGGGGGTCGATGTGCTGCTGGAGATGTCGGGAGCGCCCAGCGCCATAGACGAAGGATTCCGTTCCCTCAAGCCCGGCGGGGAGGCTGCGCTGCTGGGCCTCACGTCGGCCCATCTCGGCTTCAACCTCGACGACCACATCATCTTCAAAGGAGCCAGTGTCCACGGGATTGTCGGCCGCAAGCTGTGGGATACCTGGTACGAGATGCGTGGTCTGCTGCGCTCCGGAGCCGTCGATCTGTCACCGTTGGTGACCCACCGCTTTGCGCTCGACGATTATGAGAAGGCGTTCGAACTTATGGCCACCGGGGAATGCGGCAAGGTGGTGATGTTCCCCGACCCGGCCGACGCCGACGGGCCTTGAGCTGACGGGCAGAGAGGTCAACATGGACAAGATCGGATTCCTTGGCGAGCAATTGCAGGAACTGAAAGACGGGGGCCTCTACAACACCATCCGGCATATCGAAGGTCCGCAGGGAGCCTGGCTGGTTGTCGACGGCAAGAAGGTCCTCAATTATTGCTCGAACAACTACCTCGGACTGGCTAACCACCCGCGGCTGATTCAAGCAGCCAAATCGGCCCTGGACCGTTACGGGGTAGGTCCCGGCGCCGTGCGCACCATTGCCGGCACCATGACGCTCCACGACGAACTCGAGACCAAACTGGCCGCTTTCAAAGGCGTTGAGGCTGCCATCTCTCTCCAGTCGGGGTTTGTCGCGAACGCCGGCGTGATCCCGGCACTGGTTGACAAGGAAGACGTCATCATCACCGACGCCCTCAACCATGCTTCCATTATCGACGGGGTGCGACTGGCCAGGGCGAGCAGGAAGATCTACGCCCACGCCGACGTCTGGGATCTACGCGCCAAGCTCGCTGAGGCGCGGGCGGAAGGTGCCCGCCGCATCCTGATAATCACCGACGGGGTCTTCTCAATGGACGGCGATATCGCTCCGCTGGACCGGATAGCCGACGCGGCCGACCAATTCGAGGCGATAGTCATGGTCGACGACGCTCACGGAGAAGGAGTGCTCGGCAACGGTGGGCGCGGGATCGTTGACCACTTCGGACTGCAGGGACGCGTCGAGATCGAGGTCGGCACGATGTCGAAAGCTTTCGGGGCCATGGGCGGTTACATTGCCGGTCCCCAAGCTCTCATCGACTGGCTGCGGCAGCGAGCCCGGCCGTTCCTGTTCTCATCGGCAGTCACCCCGTCCGACGTCGCAGCATGTGTTGCTTCCGTGGAGATCCTGGAGGAATCGACCGCCTTGGTCGACCGCCTGTGGGCCAATGCCCGGCTTTTTAAGGGAGCGATGAGCTCCGCTGGGTTCGACCTCGGACACAGCGACACGCCGATTACTCCAGTCATGCTGGGCGACGAAAAGGTCGCTCAGGAGTTCTCGCGTCGACTGTTCGACGAAGAGGCCGTCTTCGCCCAGGCGATCGCCTACCCGACCGTGCAACTCGGCGCCGCCCGGATCCGGGTGATGATCTCCGCCACCCATTCCGAGGGCGATCTGGAGTACGGAGCCGCTGCCTTCACCAAGATCGGCAAAGACCTGGGCGTCATCTGAACCGTTCGTCGAGCGAACTCAATCCTCGAACGGATTTGTGAACGGAAGGTCTCCGCCCAGCGGGTCGTACTCTACGTATTGGAGATCCTCGGCCAGACCATTGACGAAATCGATGCTGATCGGCTCGGCCGGAATGGCAAAGACCCGCACGAAAGCTTGATATCGGCCTGCCGGCAACGGCCTGTCTGGGGTGACCGACCACTCCTGTCCGGGTCTGGGGGCGATCAGGTGGTGCGAAACCCCCGGCGCCACGCGGTGCTCGCGACACTCACCCATTTCCACGTCGTGGAAATCGTGTGATTCATAGGACGCTTCCCAGATCGCCGTCTCGCCAATGATCCGCAGCTCGAAATCTGGCTGGCAATACACCTGCGCGACCGACAACGGCGCTTCGTTGGCCACCGTGATCGACATGCCAACAAAGGCGCCGTCGGTGTCGTAGATGGGCTCTGCTACGGCCGAGAGCGGATTCACCACCGCCGCTCCGATGCTCGGGAGACTGACGAGCGTCGCCAGGAAGAGACCCGCAACTACCAGTATCGGGATGCGGATCGCCGGGTTTCGCTGGAAGAACCAGACAGCCACCACCGCCAAAGCCAAAACGAACAACCCGACCACCAACAAGCCCGGCGTCACCACGGTCAGATGCTCCGTCTTCGGGCCGGTGAACACGACCGGAGTACGAGGCGTGTAGCCACCTTCGAGCACCTCGATTTCGAAGTCGCCCCGGGGGATCTGATCGAATGTCGCGCGGCCGTCCACGGTGCCGGCAACTAGCGGTGTTGCGCTCGGCCGCTCGGGTGAGAACAGCGCCACTCTTGCCTCAGACAACCGGTTGAACCCGAAGTTGCGCACCTCGACCTCGAGGGGAAACACCAACATCGGAACCACCCACGTGGCCTGCGGAGACGGGATGTACTCGTCGGCGCCCTGCTGCACCGCGTCCACGCCTCCGAAGAACGCGTCCCTGAGGGTGTAGATGTTCGGTTTCCCGAGCAGACCAACACCGCCGGTACGCCGCAGCCGGTTGCGGGTCAGCCAAACCCCGTCGAGCGACTCGCCGACTTCCCCGGCCTCGTTGGACAGCGTGATCGACTCGCCGTTGCTGTTCATCAGGATGATGCTGTCGATGTCGGCTTTGTTGATTGGACGGCTGAGACCGTCGACGAACTCGAATTCGATGTAGTGCTGTACGTAGAGTCCGAGCGCCATCTGGACATTGCGGTTTCGGCTCAGGTTCAGCGGTCTCGAAGGCGCCCACTCGTCGCTCCAACGAGCGAAAACGACCCTGGTGTCGGCGTCGTACTGGTACACCTCGGGAGCCGAGAGCAGGTGCTCTCCCTGCGGCAGATCGAGGCGGAGTTGGCCGAAGGCGTTAGTCAGATATTCGACGCCGTCGATTGTGACTGGGAAACCCTCGAGCACTGGTTCCGTCGTGATCACAATCTGCGCGGAGTCTTCAGCGACGGTTGCATCCGGCTCGGGGACCACGACGTCCGATGGCGGTTGGGGGCTCGAGACGACGCCGGGAATGACGATCACCTGTCCGATATTTATCACGTCGCGATCTGTGATCTCCGCGTTGGCTTCGAGGATTTGATCCAAGGTCACGTCGAACGCTCTTGCGATCTCGGTCAGGGTGTCTCCCCGTTGCACCACGTATTCGTCGGAAGTCTGCAGCGCGGCAGCCGGCCTGCTTGCGGCGAACAACGCCGTCACCACAATCGCGCCGATAATCAGCCGCTTCACGAATAGTCCTCCGGGTCACCGGTACTCCGCTTGTTGCTCTTCCCCCGCAAACGGCTGCGGCCCCATTCAGCTCCCGCAACGACGACCAGCGAACCGAACACCAGGGCGTAGACCCCGTTGAGCTCTTCGAGCGGAAGCTCGGGCGGTGTTTCTTCTTCCGGCAGGTACTCGGGGGCTGGAAACACGGGCGCCCGCGGCGGTTGGGTGAAGTCGAAGGCGTTCTCGAAGGGCGCGGCGTTGGCGTCGCGAGGAGTAAGGGGATCGACGTCGAAGAGCCATTCGATGGTGGCGAGTACCGACGTGTGGTCGTACAGCGTGGAGTCAACGTAGCCCCGTTTGGCGTAAGGAGACACGATCAGCCCCGGCACTCGCATACCGTATCCGTCTTCATCGACCTGGGGCGGCGCCACGTGGTCGGCCCAACCTCCCCATTCGTCCCAGGTCAGGATGAAGGCGGATCGGTCCCATTGGTCCGATACCATCAGAGCCTCGAGCAGGTCCACTGCGAAGAAATGACCCAGCTTGAGATCGCCCGGCGGGTGTTCGCTCAGACCGCTGGGGGTGATCATGGCGACGCTCGGCAGCTCGCTGTTGGCGGCATCGACGAAAAACTCGCTCAGGTCGACGATCTTGGAATTCAGAACCGGATCGTCGATGAAGCGGGGGATCCCGACCAACGGCACCCAGATCAATTGTGCCGCCGTGTCGGTTAGACCGAGTCGCGCTTCCGTCGATCGGAAGTTGGCGGTGGGATCGTATCCCTGGACGTACACCTTCCACGAGACGCCCGCTTCCTCCAACCGGTCGAAGATAGTCACCACGTCGAGCCCCTCCGCGGGCACCGATGTGTACCGCTCACCGTTGGGCCCCGTCATCGTGGCGGCAAAGAGGTATAGGTGGTTGGGGAAGCTCGGTCCCATCACCGATGAAAACCAGTTGTCGGCCAGGACGTACTCATCGGCCAGGTGCCAGTAGAAGGGAATGTCGCGATAGTCGTAGTACCCCATAGTCAACGCTGGGTCGGTGGCGCCGTAGGCCTCAGCACTGTCGATGAATCCGTCCATTGCGCCTTTGTTGAACGCGCGGACCATCGCCTTGGCGCTGTGGGGCAACGACGGGGTTCTCGTACTGTCGAGTTTGAACGGAGCGACCGCACCGGCGGCGAGGTCAAACGGGTCGACGGCCATGGTGAACCCCTCCGGCCAGCCGTTGGCGCCGGGATAGGTTCCGAAGTAGTTGTCGTACGTGCGGTCCTCCTGCATGACGATCACGATCGTATCGATCGGCGGTTGCTCTTGGGCGTCGGCCGGCATCGAAAGGGCCGTTATCGCAACGAATGTAAGGAGGGCCCCAAGTCGTCTCATGCGCCCGCTCCTTGCCCAACCGGCTTCAACCGGTAGATCCTGATGATGGGTGCGCTGAACGGTTCGCCGTCTTCTCCGATCCGGATCGACGTATCCTCGTACACCAGCTCTCCGCCGTACCGTCCTATGAAGTCGAGCAGCCGGTTGGCGAAGTGCGCCGTCCGTTGCGCCGAATACACGTCGTAGACGATGTAGTCGTACAAGCCCCAGCGCAACTGGTAATCGGGATTGGATACCGCCTCGTAGGCAGGATTCGTGCGGACGGGATTCGGGCTGACCGAGAGTGCGTCGACGTCGGCGTCTGCGTAGAAGCGCACGATGTTGCCGAGGCTGGGACCGATACCGAGCAATCGGGCCCCCTCGGGCGTGTTGTCCCTAATCCACAGAGCGGCCTCTTTGCCTCCCGGGATTCCGGAGTATCCGGCGTCGCCGACGCGAGCATAATTCTGTTCCAGCGGGCCGTTGACGGCCGAGATCCATATCATCGCCGTGAACGCCACAACGCCGAGCACGACAGATGAGCGCCGAAACATCAGCCGTCGGTGTGTCCACAGCCAATCGAGGACCAAGGCGGCCAAGATGGCGACGGCAGGCGCGATCTCAACGATGTAGTGATACCCCTTCACCTTCCACACTTGGAAGAACAGCAGCGGCACCAGTACCCAGGCGATAAGCAAGTTGTGACTGCCGTTCCGGCGGGCGGTACGAGTCAACAGCACGCCACCGATGATTGCGAGCAAGGCCAGCGGGAGACCGAAGTAGTGGAGTGCGTTGGAGAGATAAAACGATCCCGGATGATTAGGCGGCCGGCCGAGTTGCCAGATCAGGTACTGAACCCAACCGGCGCCACCAGCTTCCGATTCGACGGCGCCGATGCCGCTTGCCACCAGATGCGGACTGACGGTGAAGATGAAGGCGACCAGACCGATGGCCAGATGGCTCACCCGGTATCCGCCTTCGACCAACACCACCACCGCCAAGATGACGAGGACGAGGATGCCCACCTCCTTCGACATGAAAGTCAATCCGGAGGCGATACCGACGAAAGCCGCCGCGCCTGCGGTCCGGATCTCCCGATACCGGACTAAGGCGTACATCGTCAGCGTGAAGAACAAGGTCATCGCCGCCTCGAGAAGGGCTTGTCTGCTGACGACCACGTGATACGGCATGACGGCGACTGCAAGGGCTCCCAGCAATCCGATCCGTTTCGAGAAGATTCGTTGCCCTACGGCGAAGGTGGCGGCGACGGTCAGGAGGCCGAAGCAAGCTGCCACGATGCGCCCGCCGACGTCGGTGAACCCGACCAGCCGGTACAAGAGCGACAGCGTGAACTGAAAGAGCAGTGGATGGGCTCGGAAGGGCGAGAAGTCGTCGAGGAACCTCTCGATTCCAGCAAGGGACGCCGCTTGCCCGGAGTACACCGCCTCGTCGCTGTTGACGCCCAGCTCGTCGAGTGCGGCGAACCGAAGGGCCACACCGACGACGGCCACGATCCCCATCGCCAGGTATTGCAGGCGTTTGTTGGTGAGGATCCTGAGTTCGGGGGGCGAGTCCCCGGTCTGGGGCTGGGCCACTTGGGTTCGGGTTACTGCCATGCCAGGCCTTCGCTGCGGCGGCCGCCCCAGATCCAGAATTCGGAGACGAGATATCGGCCCACCATCACGACAAACAGCGTGATCAGGTTCGAAACAAGGTAGTGGATACCGAGCGGCGACGTCAGGAACCATAACAACGGTCCCCGGATGAGAAACGCGCCGTTGTTGAGTGTCCAGAACAATCCGAAGCGCCTTAGCTTTCTGTGACCGGACACCCTGTCGTTGAAGACCCATCCGTCGGTGACAACGAAGTTCCAGGCGGTCGAACCTTGCGTGGCGAGAACGGCACCCACCAGGTAATGGATTCCGAACACGCCGGTGAACAACGCCAGCAGCGCGGTGTTGACCACCAGTCCGGTTGCCCCGACGAGGCCAAACTTAACCACGCGACGGACGTAGGCCCGTGCCTGGCTGGGTTTCGAAACCAGGTTCCCCGCCATTGATCTCCGATTCAGCTGATCTGCCGCGTCGACTGTATCTGCTCCTCGTCGCTTTCGAGAGCGCTGAGGTCGATCACTGTGTCGGTGTCGTCGGCGTACACCGCCTCGATGTACTCGGGAAGCCGTTCGGCCCAGTCCAACGTCTCGCTCCGATGCACGGAGGCGGGCACGTTGCTGAAAGCCTCGGTGATGATCTCCCGTTCGAGCGCGGCAAGATCTGACCCTTTCAACCGGCGAAGGAACGGAGCTATGGAGTCGTACGGTGGGAATCCGTAGGCATCCTCACAGTTCTCGAGAAGGGTGGACATGGCCTCTTCGTGGTTCATGATCTCCGACCCGGTCCCCCCTCTCTCGATGATGAACAGCCCTGCCAACCTCGCCCGGTCGGCGAGCCGAGCTTGGGGAATGAGTTGTTCCACGTGGTATTTCGGTGGTGGGATCAGTTTCTGGACAACCGCGCTCAACGTGGCGGCCGGGAGTCTGGCCCCGGCCAGGACGAACCCTGCCTTGCGACCCGCCCGCGAATGGAGCCGGCTCTGCACGGCCAGGCCCATCCGCTGGCGCCGGGACAGGTGGTTTCGTGGCGTGGCGTGCAGTGTGTGCTGGCTGATCGTGAGCGGCTTCGGGTAGGTCATGACGTCCCCGGTACGGGTGATGAGGGTCAGGTCGTCGGAGATGAACCCGAAACCACCGCCGTTGGCGAGGATCTTCAGCATGGTCGTCGTCTTGCCCGTGTCGGTCCGGGCCGTGACCATGTGGGCGCGCCCCTGGCGCTCGATGCAAGCTGCATGGACAAGTGCGTAGCCTCGCGGCACGAGAGACCATCTCAGCACCGGCTCGACAACGTTGGTGTAAAGCACATGCGGTGACCGCGCTACCAGTTGACTGACAGTGATATCGGTCGTCTCGCCACGTTCGATCCGAATGGCAAAGCCCAGGCGGCCGAAAACCTCGCGATAAGCTATCGCATCCCCGTGTCCGTTGCGCCGGGCCGATCCGAGGCTGACGCGAATGTCGGGATTCAACACGCGATCGACGCGGAATTTCGCCAACTCGGGCAGAGCAACAGGTGAACCGACCGTGATGATGCCGTGGATGTCGTAGTGGAAGTGCCGGCCAGAGCCCCGCCGGGGGGCAGTGAAGCTTGACTTGACCAGTTGGCGCACGAATCGCATGCCTTCGCGCATGCCGGCTTTGCTCTCGCCGGCGAATCGCTCACCGAACTCGAACCCAACCTCCGCGGTAGTAATCGCCGGGTTACGAACCAGGATCTCCATCAGGATCTTGTATCCGTCGGGACGCAAGGCGGACAGATCGAGCTGATCGGGCCGCACGATGAAGAAGCCACTCATCGGGTCGGAGATCCGACCGACGCTCCGGGGAAACGCGAGACGCGAAGCGCCGGTGAAGATCAATGAGACCCCCATTCTCCAGGCGCTGAAGCTTTCCGCCGACCCGTTCTTGGAGTATCGGGTCCCGACCACAAGGCCGGCAGCGGATACGGACGCTTGCGACAGCATCCGCGGGATGAGCTCCGGCGGGTGTTGGAGATCGGCGTCCAACACACATGCCCAAGGCGTATGGACTGCCCGAAGCCCCTGGACGACGGCGCCACCCAGCCCGCCGGTCCGCCGTCCCGGTACGCGATGATCGAGCACCACGTCGAGGTCGGATGACGCCGCGACCCGCTCAACCACCTGCGGGGTATCGTCGTCACTGTCGTCGACGACGATCACCGTCGTGATTCGATCGTCGTCAAGCGCCTCGATTTGTCTGATCAGTTCGGCGATGTTGTCGCGCTCGTTGCGCGTCGGCACGATGGCCGTGACTTCGTCGCTACCGAACGGTCGCGCGCGCCCACGCGGATGGTTGCCTCCCAGCTCCACGGTTGCCTCCCAGCTACCTGTTTTGCCCCTTCAATTGTCAACGATCAGCGGCGAGTCGGTCGGTGGACACCTCCCGGAAGTGCCGGTTCCAGACGCGGGTCTTCCCGCACCCGCACTATGACCCTTCGCCCGTCGTTCCGGCCACACTAGGTGGCCTTGAGCGACCGTATCTCTCAGCGGCTCTGGCGACAAAGACTAAACGATTCCCTTCCGCATTGCAGGAGCTAATCGGCCACCTTACGTTGTCACTAATCACTTTCTGCGCGCAGATCTCCTTCCATCGGGCAAAGCGCACACCTCGGCCCTGGCGTGATAGACGAGCGGATCAATAACCCGAAGCAGCGCGACTGGTCCCCAACGACATCTCAACGTTGTGTAGCATGATTGGCGGAGGCTTGAAGAAGGGCTGGGGAATGGACGCGGTGCGTGTCCGGCGGGGAGTGCTCTCTGCCATAACCATTGTGGCGATGATCGTTTCAGTGGTGGCGATCCCAGATGTGGGTCTGGCCGCATCCCCGTGCCGCACAAGTGGAGGCGGCTCCTACCAGGTCACGGTGTGCCTGACCGCCCCGACCGACGGTGCCACAGTGGCGGGAGTGCAAACGGTCGCGACAACGGTGTCGTTCACCGGCAGTTCCCCGGGCGTCCGACGGGCCGTCTTCTACCTGAACGGTGAATACCTGCTCACCGATGTCTCGTCACCGTACACCTTCGAATTGCCGACCTCTCGCTGGGTTGACGGCACGTACCTCCTCGAGGCCGAACTGCTCCTTCGGGACGGCTTTGTCTCCAGTCGGGCAAGTGTCGATCTCACGTTTGCCAACGGCGTGACAACGCCACCCGTAAATACGAACACCTTCAATCCCAGAACCGGTTCGACACCGCCGCCCGGACAACCCTTCGTCCTCGCCGCAACGGGGGATGGTGCCGGCGGAAGGCCAGGAGCCGACGCTGTTGCCGGACTCATTTCAGGTTGGAATCCGAACATGTTCCTCTACCTAGGTGACGTGTATGAGAAAGGGACACCGACCGAGTTCTTCAATTGGTACGGTCACAACGGACAGCGATACTCGGCCTTCGCCGACGTCACCAATCCGATAGTAGGCAACCACGAATACGAGAACGGAGTTGCCCCGGGCTACTTCGACTACTGGGACAATGTTCCCAATTACTACAGCTACGACGCTGCCGGTTGGCACTTCATAGCACTCAACTCGACCAGCCAGTTCGATCAACGCGATCCCGGATCGGCGCAGTATCAGTGGCTCGCAGCCGACCTTGCGGCCTCATCGAGCCAGTGCACCATCGCCTATTTTCACCATCCGGTGGTGAGTGTTGGGCCTCAGGGGGATTCCACCGCGCTGAACGACATCTGGCGGCTTCTGTCCGATAACGGAGTCGACGTCGTCCTCACCGGCCACGACCATCAATACCAGCGTTGGGTCCCCCTCGACCGTGACTTGCTTCCAGATCCGAACGGTATAACCCAGTTCGTCGCCGGAGGAGGTGGGCATGGGATCCAGGCTGTTGTCAGTTCGGACGGTCGCGTGGCGGCCGTTGCCGACAGCGCCCCCACAGCCTACGGATCCCTGAAGCTCGAACTCAATCCCGATGGGGCGACCTTCGCCTATGTCAACAGCGTGGGAGCCGAACTCGACGCCGGAGTGATTCCATGCCGCGAGTCCGGATCAGACATGGAGGCACCGACGACACCCGGTGACCTGACTGCCAGCCCCCTCAGCCATTACCAAGTAGCGCTCGCCTGGTCGGCCTCCACGGACAACATCGGTGTTGCGTCCTACACCATTTACCGGGATGGTGCTGAAATTGCTTCCACGTCGGGTGCCGCTACCGCGTTCACAGACGAGACGGCCGCACCCGAGACCACCTACTCGTACGAAGTCGATGCCGTCGACCAGGCTGGGAATCACTCGCCGAGGGCGGGTCCCGCAGTGGTCACCACCGATGTGCTAGCGAGTTCGATTACCTATCAGCCGGTCGCGGACGCCTACGTCAACGAGGCCAATCCTGCGTCCAAGTACGGATCCTCGACACTATTGCGGGTGGATGCCTCCCCGCTTTTGCATTCTTATCTCCGATTCGATGTCGCAGGGCTGACCGGGCCACCCGCCGCCGCCAAGCTGCGAGTCTTCACCAACTCGTCCTCGCCGTCCGGCTACGAGGTGCACGGCGGGGCCACTAACAACTGGGATGAGTCAACGATCACATATGCGACGGCGCCGGGGTTCGATTCCACAGTGACTGGAACCTCGGGCGCGGTGTCGGCAGCTGCCTGGTCCGAGGTCGACGTTACCTCGTTGATCCCCGGGAACGGCACCTACACCGTCGTCCTGACGGGCATCTCGACCTCGTCCATCAGCCTGGCGAGTCGCGAGTCGGCCAACCCTCCGGAGCTGGTCATCGCAACGGGCTCCGGTCCGCCGGTGAATCAGCCGCCGGTGGTGGGGGCGGGTCCGGACCAGTCGGTGGGGTTGGCGGCGGGGGCGACCTTGGATGGGTCGGTGTCCGATGATGGGTTACCGGGTGGTGGGGTGT